>JABLTS010048105.1_pt1 | contig 87256 bp, 80 predicted proteins | sample 7160081 | NCBI WGS metagenome assembly JABLTS01 (sample SAMN14651231, study PRJNA627086) | human gut metagenome | isolation source: feces | host: Homo sapiens | reverse complement strand
TGCACAAGGATCGTTACAAGAATTCCAACGGCTGCGATCCGAAAAATGATATTGACACTCATAACCCCTCCTTGTCATAAAAATGTCTGGTAGTTGCTTTATAGTAAGATGATCACGATCAGAACGCTTAGTGATATACCGAGGCTTCGGTACATCTTGCAGTTCTTTACTACTTGATCTTTCATAAGGAAGATCTGGTCATCAAGTTGTTCGATTGTCAGCAGGATCGTTTTCTCCTGCATCTGTTGGTCAAGATATCCGATCGTTTCACCCATGTTTTTTAAGATTTCATAAAACTTTGGTTCATAGATCACTTGTTTTAATTTCTGATCAGCGGTCTGCTGCCATATTTTAGCGAAAGATTCTTCACTGTGTGTCTCTAACTGCTTTGCCACCTTTTTTAGAAATGGCTGATATTCCTTCTCTGTCTTTGTCGATATTTTTAAAACAGCTTCTGGAAGTGGGGTGAATCCATAGCGGATCTCTCCTTGCAGAAGGTATAACATTCGTTTGATCGCAATTCCCTGTTCTAGACGTTTTTGTTCTTTTGCGGCTTTGTGAAATCCAAATCCGATCCCTGCAAAGATCACGATCAATGATCCTAATATCTTGATCAATTTAGGACCACCCCGTTTTCATCTATGATCTGTGCGATATAGCCAGGCTGGTTTCGCTGTTCTAAGATCACGTAGCGCTGAAACATCTTTTTGTTGATGATCTCCCGCATATAGGGATTCTTGGATAACGATTCTTTGTTCTTTCCATGGGCCGTTGCCAGAATGCTGCATCCACGGTAGGCACAGAAAAATAAGGCTTCCACATCTTCTTTGCTTCCGATCTCGTCCACAGCAATCACATCGGGGGCCATGGATCGGATCAGCATATTCATACCCTGTCCTTTTTCACATGCATCCATGATATCCGTCTGGATTCCAAGATCATTTTGGGCAACACCTTGGTAGCATGCTCCGATCTCACTTCGTTCATCGACAACTCCGACGGTCTGTCCTTCATCAGAGATTTTTCGGATCATATCCCGAAGCAGAGTTGTTTTTCCACAGCCGGGTGGTGAGATGATCAGCGTTGGAATGAGTTTTCCCATTCTGGTGCAGCGTGAATATAAAGTGTCCGCACATCCTTTCACTTCATGTGCGACTCGGATATTTAACCCGGAAATATGTCGGATCGTTTTGACTTTGTCATGATCCATGACAACGGTTCCGCAGATACCAACTCGGTGTCCGCCTCGGATCGTTAAAAATCCTTGTTTTAACTGTTCGATGTAAGCATACATCGAGTAGCTGCTGATATATTCCATGGCTTGTCTGATCTCTTGTGAGGTTACAATATGTAATTGTTCTTTTCTTGTTGTGATCTTTCCCTGTTCGGATAGATAGCAGGTTTTTGCGTTGTATTTTAAAATGACTGGCTTTTGAATACGCAGGCGGATTTCCTGAAGTTCGTCCCAGTTGATGCCTGCCTGCTTTATGATCGTTCTGATATGTAATGGAAGGATTCCTAAGATTTCTTCCTCTTTCATAGATTTAAAAACACCTCCCCATTTTTGTATAATCCAAATATATGTGATGGAAGGTGTTTTTATGAATGTTATTTTATTTTTTCTTCTGATAATATGGTGCAATCTGGTCAAAGGATTGTCTGAGCTGATACTGGAAGTTATTTTGCTTGACGATATTTGTCTTCTGAGTGACAAACTTGTCTAACTTCTGCATATACTCTTCTTCTGTGACACTTCCTTCCGCCACATAAGTAAGACCTTTTTCCCAGCTTGCGGTCAAGGTTGGGTTTAAGAGTGATCCAATGGATGCACTGACAACATTGACGATCATCTCTCCGGTTAAAGTCGGTGTTACGATCTGTGTCTTTTTATTTAATGCAATGTATTTATTGGACACTAATTTCTTTACGATCTCTGCTCTTGTCGCACTCGTTCCGATCCCGCTTCCTTTGATCTGTTCCCTTAAATCTTCGTCTTCGATCAGCTGTCCTGCATTTTCCATCGCAAGGATCAGGGAACCTGAGTTGTATCGTTTTGGTGCGGATGTTGTTCCATCTTTGATCGTATAGTCTTTCACTGGAAGAGGCATACCTTTCTTCAAAGATGAGATCGCATGGATCTGTTCTTCTGTTAATTGGGCTTCTTTCTTCTGTCCGCCCATTCCTGTGACTTTTAAATATCCTGGGTCTTTTAACATCTTAAAGTTTGCAAAGAATGCTTCGCCTTTGGTCTGTGTCTCTAATTTGATCTTTAAGTACACAGCTGGCGGCATAAAGATGCTTAGGAATCTTCTGGCGATCACATCGTAGACTTTCTGTCCCATCTCTGAAATTCTTGATAAACTGCCCACTGCCTGTCCGGTTGGAATGATCGCATAGTGGTCGGTAATTTTCTTGTCATCTACGTATTTCGACTTGATGATTCCCTGATACTTCTTGCCCTGCATGATCTCATTTGCAAATCCTGATAATGGAGTGTAGTTGTTTAATCCCCCGATATTTTTATAAATCTCTTTGGCGACCGCACTGGATAAGACTCTGGCATCGGTTCTTGGATATGTAACCAGTTTCTTTTCATATAGGTCCTGGACCACTTTTAATGTCTCATCTGGACTTAGCTTGAATCGTTTGGAACATTCATTCTGAAGTTCTGCCAGATTATATAATAACGGCGGATTCTTCTTTTCCTGTCGTTTGGATGAGGATACTACGATTGTCTCATTGTTGCTTCCATCTTCTAAATATTTGATGAATTCCTGTGCATCGTTCTTGTCCAGGAATCCGTTATCCTTATATAGTTTCTTGGACTCAAAGTACTTTGATCCTTTCACTGCTTTCCATTCGGCTTCCACTTCAAATCCCTGGCAGTCAAAGTGTCCTAAGATTCTGTAAAACGGTGTTGGCACAAAGGTACGGATCTCTCGTTCTCTCTTGACGATCATTCCGAGAACACAAGTCATCACTCGTCCGACTGCTACCACTAAGCTTCGTTTCTGATTTAAATAGTTACCGAGTGTCCAGCCATATTTGAGTGTCAGGACTCTGGAGAAGTTGATCCCCATCAGATAGTCTTCTTTGGCTCGCAGGTATGCGGCGGCTGCTAGGTTGTCGTATTCACTTAAGTCTTTCGCTTCTTTTACCCCGCGGATCACTTCTTCTTTTGTCTGGGAGTCGATCCAGACACGTTTTTTCTTCTTGTCTTTGCTGACATTAGCCTGCTGGTCTACCAGACGGTAGATGTATTCTCCCTCTCGTCCAGAGTCAGTGCAGACGTAGATCGTATCAATGTCTTCTCGATTAAGGAGTGAAGATACAATATTAAACTGTTTTTGTACTCCTGGGATCGTTTCATATTTGAATGTATCTGGAATAAATGGAATGGTTTCTAAGTCCCATTTCTTCAGTGCAGGGTCATACTGGTCTGGATAAGACATGGTAACTAAATGTCCGACGCACCATGTGATGACTGCCTTGTCTCCTTCCATGTATCCGTCTCTGTTTTTTGCATTTATATTCAGTGCCGCTGCGAATTCTCTTGCGACACTTGGTTTCTCTGTGATAAATAGTGCTTTCAAAAAATTACCTCTTTCTAAAAGTTTTACGATATATTATAACATAACCATTGAAAACATGATATAATTAAATCTAGTTCTTGTGGAATTCATATCTGTAGAATCATGATTCCACATAAAATTTATACTGAAAGGATGATGAGTATGTTTTTAAATGAAGCAACCAAACTTCGTGCACAAACAATTATCAAGGGACTTGAAAAAAGAAATATGCATGGTGTTTTCTGTGCAACCAAGGAAGACGCCCTAAAACAGGCTCTTAGTTATATCAAAGAGGGTTCTTCTGTTTCTTGGGGTGGTTCTATGAGTGTTTCTGAGATTGGACTGATGGATGCCTTAAAGGAAGGAAACTATCATCTGATCGATCGTTCTGTTGCAAAGAATTTTGATGAGCAGCGTGAGATCTTTTCTAAGGCTGTCTTATCTGATTATTTCCTGATGAGCTCTAACGCGATCACTTTAGACGGAGAACTGATCAATATCGATGGAACTGGTAACCGTGTTGCGTGCTTAAGTTATGGTCCTAAACATGTGATCATGATCGTTGGTATGAACAAAGTTGTCAATGATGTGGAAGATGGTATTAAGAGAGTTCGTAATTTTGCCAGCCCTCCAAACACTCTTCGTCTCGGACTGAAAACTCCTTGTTCTATGACTGGACGTTGTGGAGACTGTTATGGTGATACCTGCATCTGCAGTCAGATCGTTGTGACAAGACGTCAGAGTGCAATGATGAAAGATCGTGTCAAAGTGATCCTTGTTGGTGAATCTCTAGGTTATTAAGGCACTCGCTCTTTCTATCAAATATCACAGAACACAGACATTTTATCAGGCATTTTCACTGGATATTTTATCGCCATTCCAGTGAAAATTCCTTTTCTATTCTTGAATTTTTATAACAATCATAGTAAAATCAAACTATATTATGACACAATTCGACATTTTTTATAACAATATTGATATTATGAGGTTTTTCTATGAATTATGATATTTGCCATTCATCTATCACTTATTTTCCATTGCTTCCGCTTTCTAAAACCGTTTCATTTGAACGCAAGGTATTGGATATCCGACAGATGCCTGCTCAGGTTTTATTTCCTCATTGGGATGATGAATTTGAGTTTATATATGTTCTCTCTGGCATGATGGAATTTCGTGTCCGGCAGAAGGCTTTTCTGGTTTCTTCTGGGGAAGGTTTCTTTTTAAACACTGGGGAGATTCATTCCGCTTGTACATATCAGTCTTATGACTGCCGCTTTGTTATCTACCGGATCTGCCCTTCTGTTCTTTTTCAGACAGAAGATAATCCTTTATATCAAAAATATATCAAACCTCTGGTCGATCATCCTTCCTTTGGATTTTTAACGTTCGTTCCAAAAGTCCCTTGGCAGAAATATATCCTTGAAATGATCCGCAAAATGAATGATATCTGTGACCGTCCTGTTGATGGGTATGAATTGAAGATCAACCATTTTGTAAACGAGATCTTTTATTATATCTTTCATAATGTGAATCTCTCCAAAGAACTGTCCTTAAAAGAATCCAGAGATTTGGAACGTATGAAAGATGTGATGATATATCTTACTAAAACGATCGACCAAAAGCATACACTCGCTGATATTGCTTCTTACTGCCATCTAAGCAATAGTGAATGCTGCCGACTCTTTCAAAGAAATGTTCATCTAAGTCCTGTGGATTATCTGAATCAACTTCGTATTCATATGAGCTTGCCTGAGATCATAAAACATGAGAAAAAGATAACAGATATCGCTAAGATGTATGGTTTCTCTGGCAGCAGTTATTTCTCTGAAATGTTTAAAAAGACCCTCGGCATAACGCCAAGAGCCTTTTATAAATCTGTTCTTCAGCAACAAACTCTTTCTTCTAACGCTGATCCCATTCACGGAAGGCGATGAATTTCGTCTTCCAAAGAAGGCTCAATGCTGGTGTTAATGCCCAGATCATCTTTGTCTCTTCTTGCATGATCAGATCGATCTTTAATATCCCCGCATACTGAATTACCAGTAGTAACGTAAAGATCACTAGTAATCCATATGCAACAGAATAAGAATTATGCACTTTCTGCCCGATCTTCTCACTAAAGTAAAAGCGATCCAGTGTCAGAGAAATGATCGAGATCACTGATAAAATGATATTGATCGTATAAAATGTATGCATATCCATATGATTAAACCAGGTTGCCAAAACTCCTAGAAAGATCATGATCTGTGCATACCATAATACTTTTTCCTGTTTTTCATATTGATTTCTCATTGATTGAAACCTCTTTTTCTTTCTTTTAATAATGAATAAATACAGGATCTCCGATCTTCGTCAGGTTATATACAGATCTTGCATCTGATAATGTTAAGTTAACACATCCATGAGATCCATTCGTCTTATAATACGTTGGTGACCAGCTTCCCCAGTCTCCTCTGCTACTGTAATGATATCCTGTTCCTGTCCACATGATCCTTGTCCAGTATCTTGTTGGAACACTGTAATCCGCACCTGTTAATGTCTTTGTAAGTTTCTTCTCTTTGATGTCATAAACACCGGTTCTTGTGATACGATCTGGTGTTGCTTTTCCAGTGATACAGGTTGTGCTGAATACAAGTTTTCCTTTCTTGTAGACGAAAACTTCCTGTGCTGAAAGGTCAACTTCACTGTAGTTTTGTGTATCCCAATCATTTTGCTTGTTCGTATAATCCATACGATATCCTTTGTGGCTGTAGACTGGTTTTAAGCTTGTAAGTAAAGCCTGTTCATTCTCCTTGGAAGGGCCTTTCTCATAGGCTTTGATCGCAGATTCATCTGGTGCTTTCTTTAACGCTTTCATTGTCTGTGCGATAACTTTGTCATAATCGATACGCCATCCATAGTCTCCACCACTGACTTTGATCTTCTTGCCAGAATGTGTCTTAAATGTTCTTGCGATTCCCTGTGTCTTGTATTTTAAGCAAAAGCTTTCTAACCATTTCTCGACGGCAGGCTGATCTAATTTTACAGTATGTCTCTTTGTGTTTACTTTGATGCAGTCTTTTAACGCATCTGGACCTAATGTTTCTTTGACATTATTGCCCATATCCCACTGAATGAAATGTAATAAATACTCATTGTAGGTTGTCTGCATCTGTTTTAATTCTTCATCATCATGATACAGACCAGGCTTTTTATAGACGTCCGGATTCTTCTTTTCATCTGTCAGATTCAGTGTGTTACTTAAAGACTCTATGGATTTCTCTACTGCGTCATAAAATGCTTTACGGTTTAAGTAATTTCCTTCATCTTCCTTCTGGATTACACCGTATTTCTTATCTGCAGAATATACGATCGTTGCATCCACTGGTTTTGTGATCTTATATGTATCACTGCCTTTGATCAAAACGGATTGTTTTAATTTAGCCTTTAATTTCTGCTCTGATAATGCAACTGCTGTCACTTTGGTTTTTTTGCCACCAAAGATCGTTGAAAATACACTTTGGCTGTGCTGCTTTTTGTAAGCATCCTTTACATGTGATTCTGTCTTAAATGCAAGATCGATCTCCTTACCGGAAATCACTTCCTGTCCGTTATTTCTTCCCTTGATTTTTAACTTGTAAGAATCAATGGATTTCTTTACTTTCTTCACTGATTCTTCGTATGTCATTCCTGACACATCAACCTTGTTAAATGTACTCCCCGGATACCAACGGTTCTGATAATGGGCATGGACACCGATAGCGGCTGCTATTAAAACAACCGCTACGGCACCTCCTATGATTCCCCCTTGTTTCTTTGTAATCCTCATATTGATTTCTGCCTCCAAATACGACTCTGTGATGGATTATTCATAGAGTGGATATTTTTCTGTTAATCCTAATACTAATTCGTTTGCTTCATCAAGTTTCTTGTCTAATAATGTCAGACGAATAGCTTTTGCGATCACTTTCATATCGTCTTCTTTCAGTCCACGAGTTGTAACAGCTGGTGTTCCAAGACGAAGTCCTGATGTTACGAATGGAGATTTTGGATCGTTTGGTACAGTATTCTTATTACATGTGATATGTACAGAATCCAGTACTTTTTCAGCTTCTTTTCCTGTCAGATCATATTTCTTAAGATCTACTAACATTAAGTGGTTGTCTGTTCCTCCAGATACGATATCGAATCCTTCTTCGATCAGTGCATTTGCAAGAGTATCTGCATTCTTCACAACCTGTGTCATATATTCTTTGAATGATGGGTCTAATGCTTCTTTGAATGCTACAGCTTTACCAGCGATCACATGCATTAATGGTCCACCCTGGATTCCTGGGAAGATTGCTTTGTTGAAGTTGTATTTTTCGTTCACTTCATTGCTGCACATGATCATTCCACCACGAGGTCCTCTTAATGTCTTATGTGTTGTAGTTGTTGTTACATGAGCATAAGGGATTGGGCTCTGGTGTAATCCTGCAGCTACTAATCCTGCGATATGAGCCATATCTACCATTAAAACTGCCCCAACTTTGTCAGCGATCTCACGGAAACGTTTGAAGTCGATCGCTCTTGCGTATGCACTTGCACCAGCAATGATCATCTTTGGTTTGCATTCTAATGCGATTCTTTCTACTTCATCATAATCGATGAATCCTTCATCATTAACTCCGTATGGTACGCAGTGATAGTTCTTACCAGACATGTTGACTGGGCTTCCGTGTGTTAAATGTCCACCGTGGTCTAAGCTCATTCCCATGTATGTATCTCCGACATTCAATACTGCGAAGAATACTGCCATGTTTGCCTGTGCTCCAGAGTGTGGCTGTACATTTACATATTCGCATCCAAATAATTCTTTGGCACGTTCTCTTGCAAGATCTTCTACCACATCTACATACTGGCATCCACCATAGTAACGTTTTCCTGGATATCCCTCTGCATATTTGTTTGTTAAATGGCTTCCCATTGCAGCCATAACAGCTTTGGAAACAAGGTTCTCTGATGCGATCAACTCAAGATTTGTTCTCTGTCTTGTTAATTCGTTTTCCATTGCTTCTGCTAATTCTGGATCGTAGTTCTTTACTTCGCTAAAATCAAACATTGTTTTCTCCTTTATATATTTATGTAAAATAATATTGTGTCTCGTATATTGTGTCTTATTCTTATGATCATTCGATCACTTGATCTATCTGATTATTCCTGGAACTGTTCTTTTAATGCTTCTACTGCACGTTCTACACGGCTTTCTTTGATCAGAACAGTGATCTTGATCTCTGATGTGTAGATTAAGTGAATGTTGATTCCACGATTATACAGTGCTTCAAACATCTTAGAAGCTGCTCCGCTGTTAGACATCATTCCAGCTCCGACGATAGATACGATTCCGACTTCTTTATCACTGATGATATCTTCGTAATCTGCTTCATCAAATGCTTTCTTTAATGTTTCAACGGCATGATCTGCTTCATCCTGTGCTACAACGAAAGAAATATCTTTATTCTCTCCACGTCCGATGGACTGAAGGATCAGTTCCACGTTGATTTTTTCTTCTGCAATGGCACCAAAAACTTTTGCTGCGATTCCTGGCTGGTTTTTGATTCCTTTGATTGCGATCAGTGCAACTTCAGAGTTAGACTGAACACCGCTAAATAACATTTTCTCCATCTGATTATTCCTCCTCTGGTGTTGAAAGTTCAATTCCAAGTTCTTCTAGCTGTAATGTATCAACCGGTCCTGGAGCCTGTGTCATCAGGCAGGAAGCATCTTTTACTTTCGGGAAGGCGATGACATCACGAATGCTGTCTTCTCCTGTTAACCACATAACAAGACGGTCAAGACCATAAGCTAAACCAGCATGTGGTGGTACTCCAAATTTGAATGCATCTAATAAGAATCCAAAACGGTTGTAAGCATCTTCTTTTGTAAATCCAAGAGCTTCAAACATCTTCTCCTGAATATCATCCTGATGGATACGGATTGATCCACCACCAAGTTCTGTACCATTTAATACGATATCGTATGCTTTCGCACGGACATCTCCTGGTCTTTCATCAATGAATTCAAGATCTTCTTCAAATGGCATCGTAAATGGGTGATGCATTGCTGTGTAACGATTCTGTTCATCGCTCCACTCAAGTAATGGGAATTCTGTAACCCATAAGAACTTATACTGGGATTTGTCGATCATATCGTACTGTTTCGCAATGTGAAGTCTTAAGTTACCAAGCACATCAAAGACAACTTTGTCTTTGTCTGCGGCAAATAGTAATAAGTCTCCTGCCTGTCCATCCATTGCTTTGATCAGTGCATCCATCTCTTCTTCTTTCATGAATTTAGCGAAAGATGATTTCACTGTTCCATCGCTCTTTAACTGAATATATGCAAGTCCTTTCGCTCCGAAGTCTTTGGCGTAGTCAACGAATCCATCGATCTTCTTACGTCCAAGATCTCCTAAACCTTTAGCGTTTAATCCTCTTACGGATCCACCATTCTCTAATGCTCCTTTAAATACCATAAAGTCGCATCCGGCAACTGTATCGGATACATTCGTAAGTTCCATTCCAAAACGCATATCTGGTTTATCAGATCCGAAACGGTCCATTGCTTCTTTATAAGTCATGCGAAGCATAGGAAGCTGTACATCAATATCTAATACTTCTTTGAAGATCTTCTTTAACAGACGTTCATTTACATCGATCACATCATCGACATCAACAAATGAAAGTTCCATATCGATCTGTGTAAACTCTGGCTGGCGGTCTGCACGTAGATCTTCGTCACGGAAACATTTTGCGATCTGATAGTAACGGTCGAATCCAGAGCACATTAAAAGCTGTTTAAACAGCTGTGGTGACTGTGGAAGTCCGTAAAATTCTCCTGGATGTACACGGCTTGGTACAAGATAATCTCTTGCTCCTTCTGGTGTACTCTTTCCTAAAACTGGTGTCTCGATCTCTAAGAATCCTTCATCCCCTAAGAAGTTACGTACCATTCTTGTTACATCATTACGAATGCGTAAGTTTCTCTGAAGATTTGGTCTTCGAAGATCAAGATAACGGTATTTTAAACGAAGTTCATCTTTGACTGTCTGATTCTCGTCAATTGGAAATGGAGGAGTTTCTGATTCTGATAAGATACGTAATGTATGTACCTTAATCTCGATATCTCCTGTCTTCAAGTTCTCGTTGATCGCTGCACTTCTCTTCTCTACAGTACCTACTGCTGCAACGACATACTCACTTCTTAAAGAGTTTGCCTTATTATAGTCTTCCTCAGATAATACTTCCTGATCAAAAACTAACTGTAAGATTCCTGAGCGGTCTCTTAAATCTACAAATATAAGACTTCCTAAATTTCTTCGTTTCTGTACCCATCCCATGACAGTGACTTCTGTTCCGATAAGTTTGTTGCTTACCTCTGTACATCGGTGGGATCTGGCTAAACCTGACATTGATTCTGCCATGATATTTCCTCCTTCATCCTTTTCACTTTGTACGAAAGGCAGAGCCCGTATCTTCGGTTCTGCCTTATATATTCTTTTATGAATCTTTTCTTACAAGGATCTGTTCGATCTCTGCAGCGTAAAGTACGTGATAATCCTTCTCTGGATACCACTGTTCATCTAAAGATTTATCAACAAATCCTTCTGGATCCATTGGCTGAGAATATAACTTCTTACAGATCAGTACGATCTTTGCTTCCTCAAAAAATGGAATTCCATTCGCATCTGTTGGTGTCAGACGTGTCTTCGCGATCTTGTCTTCATCTCTTCCAGATACACTTCCAAGATAGCTTAAATCCTTCTTAAAAGTATCATCATAGAAAGATAATGTAAATGATTCTGACTGGTCAATGAATTCTTTTGTATATCTTTGTGGTCTTAAGACTGTCACAGCAACATTCTTACCCCACATAACACCTAAACCACCCCATGAGGCAGTCATTGTGTTAACTTTTCCTTCCTGATTCTTTGCAGTAACAAGCATCCATTCCTTACCAATCAGGCGAAATACGCTTTGGTCGAAATCTTCTGGTGCCACGATCGCATATTCACTCATGCATGTTACCTCCTTTCTTGTAATTATTACTCATTATATATGATTTTGTCAAAAATGTCACGAACTAGTATAAGAAAGCATGATTTTATTTTAAACAATCTGCGATCTTATCAAGCGAAATGGTCGTAACTTCTCTTGTTTCCATATTTTTGACATTTCCTTCATTCTTCGCTAATTCGTCATCACCAATGATGATCGTATTCTTGGCATTCAGCTTATTTGCATATTTCATCTGTGCTTTTACGCTTCTTCCAAGATAATCTGTTTCTACAACAAATCCCTGATCACGAAGATCTACAACGATCTGGTAAGCTTTTGCTTTTGCTTCCTGTCCAAGAATTCCTACATAAAGGTCAATATCTCTTGTGCATGGAAGATCTACTTTCTCTTCTTCCAAGAAATAAAGGATTCTCTCTACACCCATACCAAATCCAACAGATGGCATAGAAACTTTTCCATCGATCTCATGAACAAGATTGTCGTAACGTCCACCACCACATAAAGTAAATCCATCTTCATTTACAAATTCGAATACGGTCTTTGTATAGTAGTCTAATCCACGAACGATTTCTGTATCAACTTCATATGGAATATTTAATGCATCTAACAGACTCTTTAATTCTTCAAAATGTGCTTTACATTCATCATCTAAATAGTCGATCGTTCTTGGTGCATCTTTGACGATCTCTTTGCATTCTGGAACTTTACAGTCAATGACACGTAATGGATTCTTTTCCATACGTTCTCTGCATGTAGGACATAAATGTTCTTCATGTTCTTTTAAATATGCTAATAATGCTTTGTTGTATTCTTTTCTACAATTTTCACATCCAATGCTGTTGATGTGTAATTTTGCATCTTTTAACCCAATTTTCTTAATAAAAGTGGATACTAATGTGATCAGCTCTACTTCTGCTAATGGACTTTCCGCTCCGACAAATTCAACTCCGAACTGGTGGTGCTGTCTTAATCTTCCACTCTGTGGTTTTTCATAGCGGAATGCTGGTGTGATATAGAACATCTTGATCGGCTGTGGCTCATTTGCCAGACCATTCTGTAAATATGCACGGATCGCTCCTGCTGTTCCTTCTGGTTTTAATGAAATGCTTCTGTGTCCTTTATCTTCAAATGTATACATCTCTTTCTGGACAACGTCTGTTGTTTCTCCAACACCTCTCTGAAAAAGCTCTGTATGCTCAAATACTGGTGTGATGATCTCGTGAATATTATAGGATGCGCATAAATCTTTGAAAATATTCTCTAAATATGTGCGCTGGTCCATATCTTTTCCAAACCAGTCTTTTGTTCCTCTTGGTGCCTGTGTAATCATTCTTGTTCCTCCTCAAATAATTCATCCAGATTGCCTTTTTCCATCACAGTTTCCATAACTCCGTCTGAAAATGCGACTCTCTGGAATGCTAAAAATACTTTCATATCAAAATTCTTTACTTCATCGATCATGATATCAAGTGCAGTCTCAACATCAAATCCCTCTCTATAATCCCTGTTTGAGATCAATGCTCCGAAAATATCACATACATGCATGATCCTTCCAACTAATGGAATCTGTTTTCCTACTAGATTATGTGGATAACCGGTGCCATCATAATGTTCATGATGATATAGAACTGCGTCTAAAACCGTCTGGTTATAATCGTAATCTGCAAGGATCGCATATCCAATGGATGGATGCATTCTCATATATCTTGTTTCGTCAACAGCCAGAATCTCATCTTCCACTTTCTCATTCATATAGAAATTAAGTCTTACTTTTCCAAGATCATGTAACATTCCTGCAACCGCAAGATCATAACACACTTCTTCTTGTAATCCTAATTCCTTGCCAACAAGATAAGCCAAATTACTGACAATGATACCATGACTGATCGTTTCTTTTATATCCGCATGGATCGGTGTCTCAATATCTGTTCGTCCATAACTGATTGCCATAATCAAACTCCTGTTTATATCATCTTTAATTCTTTTCTATGAATGATCTCATCAATTCGTGTAATGTATTGCTTTATATCTTTAAGATTTTCGATGCGGTCCACCTGATGGTCTTCCTGATGGACGATCTTTGAAGATGTACCAGCACCAACTGCTATAATATCATGTAATTCCTCCATAATCAAAATATTATAGAGACATTCTTTTCCTTTTTTCGAAAAACCGACATTCTCAAGGTTCCCTGGAATGTTTTTCTGCCGGTATAAATAATATGGTTCCATATTCATATCTCTTGCACATGAAGCGGCATAAGATACCATCTCTTCACTCGCTCCAAAGTGATATGTATCTTTCATTCGATTCAATCTCGATGAACGCTTGACTGCAAGTGCATGAACCGTTAAACTCTCTGGATCAAGTTTTTTGATCTCATCTAAAGTATAGGAAAGTTCTTCCATGCCTTCTTCTGGAAGCCCACAGATCATATCCATATTAATGTTATCGATCCCAGCCTGTCTCGCAAGATTAAATTTCTCTTTGATATCTTGTGCGAAATGATTTCTTCCAATGAGTTTTAATGTCTTATCGTTCATTGACTGTGGATTGATACTGATCCTTGTCACACCATATTTCTTTAGAATCTTTAATTTCTCGAAATTCAAGCTGTCTGGCCGTCCTGCTTCCACAGTGATCTCCTGGATCTTTGAAAATGGGAATCTCTTATTAACCTCATATAACAGATATTCCAGATCTTCTTCTTTTAAAGATGTTGGTGTTCCACCGCCAATATACATCGTCTGAAGTTCTTTGTGCGCATAAGTCTTCGCCACAAAATCCAGTTCTTTCAATAAAGCTTCAAGATAGTCTTGTACAATATTCTCAAATTGATCGATCGAATACGATGTAAAAGAACAGTACAAACATGTGCTTGGGCAAAATGGGATTCCTATATATAGACTGTATCCTTCTTTGTATGGAAATGCTTTTAACAGTTCTTTCTCTTTCTGAACGGTTTCTGTACATAATCTTGCTTTTTCTTCGGATGCCAGATAATCCTTTTGAAATCTGTGAATGATCTCTTCACTGCTCTCACCCTTTTCATATCCATCAAAAGCAATCTTTGTCGGACGGATCCCAGTCAACGTTCCCCATGGAAGCTGTTTGTCTAATGCTTTGGAAAACAACTGATAGATTCCTTGTTTCATCCGGTTTTTAAAAATCTTCTTATTTTCATAATCACCAAATAACTGGATTTCATCTTCTAACTCGCCCTTTTTATATAGATTCATGACGATTTCCTGATCTTTATAATCCACGTCCAGTATAAAATCATAGATAGAATCAACGTGATCCGTCAATTCTATCTTCTCTCCAAGCATAAATGCCAATATTAAACTTCGAATGTCATATTCATAAATGGTCTTGTTCTGAATTAATCCAATCATAATCTATTGCAGAAACGGATTGCATCTGCTTTCCTCCTCGATCGTCGTTGGTGGTGTATGACCGGATAGTACCTTTGTCCATGGTGGGAGTACGAATAATTTCTCTCTGATCGCTGTCAGAAGATCATTCAAATTGCCTGTCGGAAAGTCTGTTCTTCCAATGCTCATCTGGAATAGTGTATCTCCAGAGATCAGCCATCCATAATCTGCAAAATAATAACATACTCCACCTTTTGTATGTCCTGGAACATGGATACATTTTACCTTTGTTCCTAATACATCTATGATCTCTCCATCTTTCACCAGATGATTCGCTTTTAATGAGAGATCCATTCCCATCATCGCTCCGAGATTGAGCTGTGGATCTGCCAGAACATCTGCTTCATCTTCATAAAGATAGATATCAAGATCTGGTTTTTGTTCCATCAGATACGGAAGGGCCATTACATGATCAAAATGCCCATGTGTCAGACATACGCCTGCCAGTTCCATTCCATCTTCTTCTAATGTATTCATAATACGTTCTCCCTGATCTCCCGGATCAAAGACGAATGCCTGATTTGTTTTTGTATTCTCAACAATATAGCAGTTTGTCTGCATCTGCCCAAGACAGATCGTTACCATCTTAAGAGGTCTGTCAAGTCTTAATGTTGTTTCGCTCATATTTTCACCTATCCTGCTGTTCTTTCTATGTCGATCACGCCTTCTACATTCCTGATCTTCGCAATAATACGGTTCAACTGCTCTACGCCTGTAATATCAAAGGACATACTAAGCGTTGCTCTTCCTTTCTTATTGTTTGATACGTTGATCGTTATGATGTCAATATCTAATTCTAAGAAGATCTTTGATACTTCTGCTAACAATCCCTTTCGATTATTGGCATAAATATTGATCTCTGTCGTGTAAGTCTGTGTTGTATCTGCTTCACTTACCTGCCATTCAGCTTCAATAAGTCTTGCCCTGTCAGATTCTGGCATATTCAGAAGGTTCACACAATCTGTTCTGTGAATCGAGATTCCTCGTCCTCTTGTAATAAATCCAACGATCTCATCTCCTGGTACTGGATTACAACATTTTGAAAAACGAACAGCAACATCATTCGCTCCACGTACAACAATTCCTCCTTTGGATTTCTCATCCTTTTTCTTCTCTGGATTCGCTGCTGCCGCCTGTGCTGCTTCTGTTGTTTTCTGCAAGATCTGTTCATCCGTGATCTTTTGTTTCTGGATCTTACGGTCTTCTTCCTGCATCTTATTGATAACCTGGCCTTCTTTTAAACCACCATGTCCAACAGCTGCACATACAGAATCCCAGTCTTTAAATCCGTATTTTAGTTCAACCTTCTTAATGTATTCAGGTTTCATGAGTTCTGGGAGCCTGATGCTCTTGCTCTTACAGTATTTTTCTAACAGTTCCTTACCTCTGACGATATTCTCTTCCTTGAATTGTCGTTTAAACCACTGATTGATCTTACTTCTTGCCTGTGCTGATTTTACGATTCCTAACCAGTCTCTGCTAGGTCCTTTTGAATTCTGTGATGTAATGATCTCTACACGATCACCATTCTGCAAATGATAATCAAATGGTACCTGTCTTCCATTGACCCTGGCTCCAACCATCTTATTACCGACTGCACTATGGATTGAATATGCAAAATCGATCGGTGTCGAACCATTCGCAAGGTTTTTGACATCTCCATTCGGTGTAAAACAATATACCTGTTCTGCAAAGAGATCCAAGTTCGTCTTCAGCAAACTTAAAAACTCTTTGTTATCATCCATATCACGCTGCCATTCCAGCACTTCTCTTAACCAGCTTAACTTCTCTTCCTCTTTGTTAAGTCCCTTGGTATTATTATTTTCTTTATATTTCCAATGGGCTGCGATACCATATTCAGCAACACGATGCATCTCAAATGTACGGATCTGAATCTCAAATGGATGTCCTTCTGGTCCGATCAATGTTGTGTGAAGTGACTGATACATATTCGGTTTTGGCATCGCGATATAATCCTTGAATCTTCCTGGGATTGGTTTATACATCTCATGAATGATTCCAAGTGCCGCATAACAGTCCTTAACCGTATCAACCTTGATCCGGACTGCAAATAAGTCATAAATCTGATCGATCGTCTTATGCTGATTGACCATCTTCTTATATATACTGAACATGTGTTTCACACGGCCATCAATCTCTGCCTTAATTCCAGCGTGGTCAATATGTCCTTTCACTTCGTCAACGATTTCCTGAATGAACGCTTCTCTTTCTTCCTTTGCAGAATCAAGAGAGCGTTCTAAATCTTCATAAACATCTGGTTTTAAATATCGAAGTGCCAGATCATCTAATTCAACTTTGATCTTGGAAATACCAAGACGATGTGCGATCGGTGCATAAATATCCATCGTCTCTCTGGATTTCTCTTTTTGCTTCTCTGGACGCATAAACTGCATGGTACGCATATTATGCAAACGGTCAGCAAGTTTGATCAGAATCACTCGGATATCTTTTGCCATTGCAAGAAACATCTTTCGTAAGTTCTCCGCCTGAACTTCGATCTTGTCTTTGGAATAGCTTAATTGTCCTAACTTTGTTACGCCATCAACTAACTGGGCAACTTCTTCCCCAAAATCTCTTACAATATCTTCATGGGTTGTTTCCGTGTCTTCTACTACATCATGAAGCAGTCCTGCCATAATCGTTTCTTTATCAAGTTCTAATTCTGCCAATATGATCGCAACACAAATAGGATGAATGATATATGGCTCTCCAGACTTTCGTTTCTGTTTCTCATGTGCCTTATATGCTACTTTATAGGCACGTTCTACAGCCTCAATATCTTCTTCATCATAAATGCTTTGCATGGTTGTGATCAGCTGTCGTTTCAGTTCCTCAGGCGGTGTGAAACTATCTGGACTGCTGATATCCTTCTTTACACGATTAATGTTTGTTCTGCTCTCTTGTTTCATGCACGGATACCTCTTGTTTCTTTTGATTATTTTTTAAGCTTTGATTCGCAGTAAATACAGCGATATACTTGGTGTTCTCTGTCTGTCAATTTAAACACATGATCGATTTCTTGTTCTACAGATGTAATACATCTTGGATTCTTGCATTTTGCAATATTCACGATCTTCTCTGGAAGTTCTACTTTGTGTTTGGACTTTACACTGCCATTTTCAATGACACATACCGTAACTTCTGGATCTATATAACCTAAAACATCAAAGTTCACTTCAAATGCATCTGAAATCTTAATGATATCTTTCTTACCCATTTTGCTGCTTTTTACATTCTTAATGATCGCAACACTGCAATCTAACTGATCTAATCCAAGACTATTATAAATCTGCATTCCGCGTCCTGCACGGATATGATCTAATACGATTCCATTCTTAATGCTATCAATGTTCATCTGCACTTACCCCCAGTAATTCCATGATCAATGCCATTCTTACATGTTTTCCATTCAATACCTGTTTAAAATAGCAGGCTCTTGGATCGTTATCAACTTTTACAGAAATCTCATTCACACGAGGTAATGGATGTAAAATAGAAAGATCCTTCTTGGCGATCTTTAATTTATCCATATCTAAGATATAGCTATCCTTCAATCTTACATAATCAGCTTCATTAAAGAAACGTTCTCTCTGTACTCGTGTCATATAAAGAATGTCAAGCTGTGGCATCACATCTTCCATCTTATCAACTTCTGTAAATGTGATTCCTTTCTTCTCAAAAACATCTTTCTTCAGATACTCCGGAATCTGGAGTTCTTCTGGAGAAATTAAAATATAATTGATTCCTTCATATCTTGATAATGCTTTGATCAGAGAATGCACTGTTCGTCCAAATTTTAAATCTCCACAAAATCCAATCGTGAAATTACTTAAACGTCCCTTTTCTCTTCGAATTGTTAAAAGGTCTGTCAATGTCTGTGTTGGATGATTATGACCACCGTCTCCTGCATTGATCACAGGGATATTTACATACTGTGACGCTACATATGGTGCTCCTTCCTTTGGATGACGCATCGCAATGATATCTGCATAACATTCAATGACTCTTGCTGTATCTGCAACACTTTCTCCTTTAGATGCAGACGATGAATCAGCAGAAGAAAATCCAAGAACACTTCCCCCTAATTCAAGCATTGCTGCTTCAAAGCTTAATCTTGTTCTTGTACTTGGTTCAAAGAACAGCGTTGCTAATTTCTTGTGTTTGCACACTTCCTGATACTTCTCAGGATTCTTTGCGATGTCATCAGCGCGGTCTAATAATCTATCAATATCTTCCACGCTTAAATCCATCGGATCAATCAAATGTCTCATTACATATTCCTCCTAATGGTTTGTCCTACCTTCAATTCTACATTTTTAGGCACCTAGTGTCAATTCTTTACTTCTGATTTTAGACGAAGAACGCCCTTGTCTACCATAAAGACTGGTCGATACGATAATTTTGACTTTCTAAGTCCCTCTTCTCCAGCATCATCTTCTCTGTTCACATATTTGAAATCTTCCATCTCATGGATCACAAACTGTTGATTGATCATCGGATAAGCTCCTTGGATATCTGCAAAAGCTTTTTCAATATGAACGATAAATGTATCTTCATTTGATGCACGTTCACCGATTGAAAATCCTACGACCTTTCCTTCCGCACGCAGAACACCTCCGACAAGTCCTAATTCTTTATAATTGATCACACAATTTTTAGAAACGCAGATCTCGTCATGTTTCTCTATATCTTCTGGATCACAATTTTGCATCTTCCATTCCATCAGCATTGCCAGTACTTCTAGCTGGTTTTCATCGGAAAGTGGTTCATAGGACCATTCATGATTTTCTTTAAAACGATTGATATGATTTCTCTTTCCATGAAGTTTCTTTCCTGATAATGTTGCGAGTTTTTCTCTGTCATAAATATATTCTGAGATATCTCTGTCATATTCAATCTCATAGATATCCCCAAACATCTCACGAAACTCTTCTTCCATCTCATGAGTTACACCATGTAATACAAACGGAATCTGTTTTTCTTTGCAATCATCCATGAAATATTGCAACACTTTCTTTTTATCTCCTTTTCCAAGTGGATAACAAAAAGAACCTCCCTCCTCATCAGTATGAGATACAAATAATCCATCTATGATCGCATACTTTACTTGATAAAAAGGACTCCATAAAATAATATTCGCTGTTGCATAATCACAACTTCTTGTATCATCTGCTAAGATACATCGGTCAATTTCTTCCTTATCTTCAATCGTTGGTGTTTTAAACTCCATCTTTGTCAACTCCATTCTAGTGTTTTCTTGTAATATTTTTATTTGTGATATGGCTGATGATTCAAAATCCGATATGCACGATAAATCTGTTCTAATATGATCGTGCCTGTCAGCGAACCACTTTGTGTAAATGACGATACATGAAATGGCTTTGCTTCCTCTGATCCTAAATCTCCAATATAAAAATGAAACTTTGAAATTCCCTGTACAGAACTTTCATTGATCAGTTTTGCAAGCCCCGGACTTGTCATACTGTCTCTTCCAGGCAGGATATGATAATGTTCTCCCGGTTCTTTTAATATTTTCTCTACTTGTTTTGCATTCTTCTTATATACTACAGAAACTTTCGCGTATGCACCAAGACGTTTTAGATACTCACCCATTGCTTCCTGATACATCTTAGGATCCTGTGATTTCTTCTGCAGAATATAAATTTCAAATTTCATCATATCTTTTAATTTCCTTCAAAAAATTGTTTTAATTTTTTATCTTGTTTTAAAGCCAGCTCATATCTTTTGTTGATCTGTTTTGTAAGTTTTTTAATTTCTTTGCTATTCTGGCTTTCTTTTTTTGCATCTGTGATCTCATCCGTATCATGTTTTTGATTATTATAGATACAGAATGTATCCCCTTTCTTCATCACATAATACGATGTCATCCCCGGTGCAAGTGTTTTAATCTTGCGGATCTTCATCTCATATGTTACATAAACGATATAGGATTCATCGTCTGCTCCTTGTTTGATCAGATATGTAAGATTCTTATATTTCTTCACATACTGATGGATTGCCTTTTGATCCTCAGTTAATTCATTCGCATCTTCTACCATATTCTTAAGATTTTCCAGATCATTTTTCTGAACTCTCTCATAATATGTTTTCATAAAATTCTCAACTGCTTTTTTCTCAGTCTCTGAATCTTCCTTCTTCGTTTCCGCTGCATCATTTGTTTCTCTGATCACGCCTTGTGAGGTATTCTTTTGTGTTGTTTGTTGAAAAATCTTTTCATTTGTAAGTCGTTCTTGTTTCATCTGGTCCAATTTCGCATATGCCAAAAAAGCTGCAATAAAAAATAAGATCCAGCTTGTAATGATAACAACAACTGTAGATTTTCTAAGCTTCACGCACATCCCTCCAATCCACCTACAGCAAATTTACAGTATATTATACCTTACCTTGCGAAGCAAGTCCAGTCCGAAGGACTATGCATTCACGAATGCCCTGCGGGTATACCTTATCGAGCGGAGCGAGTCCAGTCCGACCCCAAAATATCTCTTGCTATTTTTTTGAATATGTTGTAATATAATATAGCCTATGCACCAGTAACTCAGTGGATAGAGTGGCAGCCTCCGAAGCTGTTGGTCACGGGTTCAACTCCCGTCTGGTGCATTGCTTTATCTAGATAAAATCAACGAATACAATTTAATATCGTCTTATAAGAGACTATAGATTTTACTGTTTCTGATTATTAAACAGCAAGGTCTATCGTCTCTTTTTTGTTATTAAGGAGGAATCATTTTATGGATCAGATGTATATGAAAGAAAAACCAATTTTACCATTATTACTATCAATGGCTCTGCCAATGGTAATCTCAATGTTTGTAAACTCATTGTATAACATCATTGACAGTATTTTCGTTGCCAAGATCAGCGAAGATGCAATGACCGCATTATCCCTTGTATATCCAGTACAAAATCTGATCAACTCAATTGCAGTTGGATTCGGTGTTGGAATTAATGCAGTCATTGCAATGTTTCTTGGTGCAGGAAAAGCAAAGGAAGCCAATAAAGCTGCAACTCAGGGATTGTTTTTAAATGTCATTCATGGAATTCTGCTTACGATCGTTGGATTAATGATCATGCCATCATTTCTTGCAATGTTTACGAATGATCAAACTGTTATTGGGATGGGATTACAATATTCAACAATTATATTAATGTTTTCAACAATCATTATGGCAAGTATTTCCTTTGAAAAGATTTTTCAAGCAGTTGGAAATATGGTGATCACTATGATTGCTTTAATGACTGGCTGCATTGTAAATATTGTGTTAGATCCACTTTTAATCTTTGGAATTGGATTCTTTCCGAAACTTGGAATTCAGGGTGCAGCACTTGCAACAGGTATCGGACAAAGCAGTACATTGATCCTTTATCTGATTGCATATGTATTACGCCCAATTCATGTAAAAATCAGAAAAGATTACTTAAAACTAGAAGCTGTTTGTGTTAAGCGTTTATATGCGATCGGAATTCCAGCAACTTTAAATATGGCACTGCCATCTTTCTTAGTATCTGCTTTAAATGCGATCTTAGCATCATTTTCGCAAACATATGTTGTTGTGCTTGGTGTTTATTACAAATTACAAACATTCTTATATCTAACAGCAAATGGAATGATCCAGGGAATGCGTCCGATCATGAGTTATAATTATGGAGCAAAGGAATCAGCTCGTGTTCGTAAGATTTATCTTATGACGTTTGAGATTGTTGTTGGAATCATGGCTGTTGGAACGGTTATTTGTTTTGTGATGCCACAGACACTGATGAGTATGTTTACAAGTAATCCTGAAACATTGACAGAAGGTGCGATCGCACTCCATATTATCTGTGCAGGATTTATAGCTTCTTCCGTTTCTGTTGTTTCTGCAGGTGCGTTTGAAGCGTTAGGAAAAGGTATCCAGTCTTTTTTGATTTCATTTTTACGTTATGTTGTAGTGATCATTCCTGCTGCATTTGTATTAAGCAAAACAGTTGGAGTGCATGGTGTATGGCATGCTTTCTGGATTGCTGAAATCATTACAGCTGTAATAGCTTTTATTCTTTATTACCAGTTGATCGGAAAATCAGGAAAAAATTAACTAAATTTTGACAGATTGTAAAGAAACGCTTACAATAAACAAAAAGAAAAAAGGAGAGTAAAGTTTATGGGACATATATCAACCGTTGAAGTTCGTTATGCAGAAACAGATCAGATGGGAATTGCTCATCACAGCAACTATGCCGTCTGGTTTGAAGTTGCCAGAACTGATTTTATCAAGGCTGCTGGCATTTCTTATACAGATGTAGAAAAAGAAGGAATCATCACTCCATTAACGAGTCTTGAATGTAAATACAAAAAAGCAGCTTTCTATGAAGACCAGTTACAGATTCATGCAAGTCTTACAAAGCTGTCTCCGGTTCGTCTGGAATTCTCTTATAAGGTTACAAGAGGTGGGGACCTGATCGCTACTGGAAAAACAACACATGGTATGGTGACAAAAGATTTAAAACCGATCAACGTAAAAAAAGAACATCCGGAAATTTACCGAATGTTCGAAAATGCTTTGGATTAAAGATAACTTAACTGCTCAATTAGAATTAACCGCATTAGTTGATGTGGAAATGTCATTCTACTGAAACTTAATTTTAATTTTCCTTTGGATACAACCTTTGGTGATAATCCGAGGGAACCACCAATAATAAATGTGATATTGTTTATGGACTCCTTGTTCCACTGATCCCATTTCTTCTGGAATTGTTCGGTGGAGTAAGGAGTTCCTTCTATACAGAGAGGAATTACGAAAGATCCTTCTGGAATCTTATCAAGAATTCTTTGACCTTCAATTTCTTTAATCTTTGATTCCTCTTTGTCACTGGCATTATCTGGTGTTTTCTCATCAGGGAGTTCTATGATCTCAAAATTATATTTTTCACGGATGATCTTTGTGTAATGATCGATCAGTTCTCTTAAATATGTTTCTTTGATTTTTCCGACACAGATCATTTGGATTTTCATGTGTTTCGATACCTTTCTTTATAACTTAATCAGCAATTCCCAATAGCCTTTGTGACTGCTGCCAATTCGTCTAATTGCCTCTTGTTTTTTCATCTTATTTAAATAATATTTTACTCTATCCACTGTCCATCCTAATTCCATTGCTATTTCTTTCTGACTTAATGCTGGATTATTTTGAATCACTTGTAAAATTTCGTGATCATTTTTGGTTAATTTTATCGTAGTTTGGGTAGTAATTTGGGTAGTAGTTTGGGTAGTAGTTTGGGTAGTAGTTTGGGTAGTAGTTTGGGTAGTAGTTTGGGTAGTTTTTGATTTTTCTTCTCTTCGATACATATTCACTCTAAAATCACCATCAAAATCAATTAATTCTGGTTTTTTTAGACCATATTCTTTACATTCCCTAAGAATTCTTGGTATTCCGGTTCCCCATTTTTCGATAATTTTCATATACGCAAATGCATTGGCTATCGCTGGATTTCTTAGTCTTGAATACCCTTCAATCATTTTCTTTATTGATACCGTATTTAAAAGCATACCAGGTGATGTTACCTCTAACCGATCATCAAATATCGCTACCTGTATATTACCTGGTTCCAGATAATTACGATGAGCAACTGCATTGGCTATTAGTTCCCTTACACTATTTATTGGAAGTTCATAAACATCTTGCCGATATATTCCTTTAATCTGCATACCCATATTAATCTTTTCTAACACATACTGAAAAGCTAATTGTACCTGATCTTGAATCGGTCCGCTGAACTCTCTGCGATCCACAAAATAAGCTCTTGTTTTCCCTTTAAATACTGCACATTGAATTGTTGGTTGAATTTGCATTTTCCCTGTCAATAATGCATAAGCATTGGTAGGAATAATTTTCCCATTATCTTCTTTCAAAATTCCCCACGTAATCAATATATTCTTTGTAACATCACGTATTGCTGCTTTCTCTTCATCATTCCATATATTTTCAATTGCTATTTTTTTCATTTTGTCACATAAATCTTTTATGTCATCTTCATTAATTTCAAGATATTCACATGGCTCATTATCAAAATATCTATTTTGACCTTCCAGAATTAATTCTTTCAGCATATATCCTTCCGCATGTCTTGATGTACCAGCTACACGTACATAGGTTCCATCTACAAGTCCTTTGTTTTTTATATAATATGGACGCATCGGTCCCGGATGAATCTCTACTACTATAATCGTCTTGTCATCAATTGATTGCAACGTTACATCTGGATAAATTTTAGGCTCACAGCTATCTGAAATAGCATTTGTAATAGAATCCATTGTCTGAAAAATCGTATCAGGATTCATACCAACGATATTTAATGTCTTGTCATCAACACCAAAAACAATACGTCCTCCTCTGCCATTTGCAAAAGCTACTACTGTTTTCATATATTTTTCACTTTTTTTGGGCATTTCAACTTTATATTCAATATTTATTGACTCTCCTGAAAACAATTTATTTTTCAATATAACTTCTCCTATCATTATGCATTAAAAATATACTTAATACTATATAAATATGTTTTGAATCATATCATACAATTTTGACATTTACAATATAATTTTCTCATCTTACATAAAAGTGTAGCACATTTCCATAACCCCATCAAACTTCACTCATACAATGACAAGAACCCTCTTTTCATCTGCAATAGATACCTTATTGCAAAAAACATTTTTATGTACTAAAATTGAAATAATAAAATTATTAAACGAGGTAACTAACAATGATTGAAATCCGAAAATTTGAACCCGATGATACAGATGCAGCAGTCAAGATCTGGAACGAAGTTGTTGACGACGGCGTTGCCTTTCCTCAGTTAGATGACTTAGATCATGAAAGTGGTCTTGCTTTCTTTGAAGAACAGACATATACCGGGATCGCTGTTGATTCTGATACAAATGAAATTGTCGGACTTTATATTTTACATCCAAATAATGTTGGAAGATGCAGCCATATCTGTAATGCAAGTTATGCGGTCTCTTCTGCTCACAGAGGAAAACAGATTGGTGAATTCCTTGTCACTGACTGTATAAAACGCGCTCCTGAATTTGATTTTAAGATCCTTCAGTTTAATGCAGTTGTTGCAAGTAATAAGGCAGCTTTACATCTATACAAAAAACTTGGATTTATCCAGCTTGGTATCATTCCAAAAGGATTTTTATTAAAAGATGGTACTTATGAAGATATCATTCCTCATTATCTAACTTTGATCCATTCCTGATCTTCTTTTTTCTCAAAGCTGCCATCCCCGATTCCCAATGCAGATTTTGCTAACATATCAGCATAATCATTATATTTATCATTAGAATGTCCTTTCACTTTCACGAACTTAATTTGCACATACTGTTTCATTTCTTCATAAATTCGTTGATACGCCTGTGTTCCTTCTTTTTTCGCTGCCCATTCTCCTGTGCACCATTTCTGGATCCCTTCATAATCATAATGAATCGCCAGCTTTTTATAGCCATTTTCTTTTGCAAAACGCATGGCTGCTTCAGAACCTTTGATCTCGCCTGCTACATTGCGCATGGTTGCTAATTCTTCATCCGCATAAGGATATGCAAAATAACGTTCTACCCCATCATGCATTAATACCATACCATAAGAAAATCTCTTCTGAGAATGATCATAACTTCCATCAACATATGCAACTAATGTATCTTCATCAATCTGCATCAATTCATTTGCATCGGGATTTAAGAACGCTTCTGCTTCTGCCTTTGTCTTAAATCCTTTGTATCTTGCATTTGGGAATCCCATGACCTGTGCTTTACATGCATCCCATGACATATAGATTCCTGGTTTTCTTCCTTTTTTTACTGCGTAAAATTTTCCTGCCATATATTTCCTCTTATTTCTTTAATAGTTTTAATCCTTATATTATAATTTTCTTTGAAAAGAAAAAATCCTGCATTGCAGGATTTTTCCTAACCTTATGATTCTAGTCGTTATCTCTTCCACCAAATAAAATGATCAGACGAAGCAAGCTCAGAAGTGCTGATGCTGCACCTGCTACATATGTCAGTGCAGCTGCTGATAAAACCTTCCTTGTCTGCCCCACTTCATCTTCGTACATGATCCCTGTACTTCCAAGAATTCGTAACGCTCTTGAAGATGCATTAAATTCCACCGGAAGTGTTACTAATTGAAAGATCACCGCTAATGAAAATAATAAAATTCCAACATTCAATAATGTCTGATTCATTCCAAGGATCACTCCACCTAGAATAAACAACCAGGAAAGATTGGATCCAAGATTCACAGCTGGAACCATAGCCCCACGAATCTTCAATGGTGCATATCCTTGCTGATGCTGTACAGCGTGCCCACACTCATGGGCTGCAACACCGATCGCTGCGATCGAATCAGATCCATAAGTTGCATCTGATAATCTTAATACTTTATTCTTTGGATCATAATGATCTGTAAGATTCCCGCTGACACGTTCTACCGAAACATCGTAAATTCCTGCCTGGTTTAAAATACGTTCAGCAGCCTGAGAACCCGTCAGTCCGCAATGACAACGGACTCTTGAATATCTTCGAAACGTTGAATTCATCTTGGAAGATGCGATCATCGTGATGATCACTCCGATGATGATCAAAATATACGTTGGGTCAAAATAATAACCATAACCGTATGGATACATAAATATCTCCCTTCTTTCTCTGTAACATGTAGATGATTATATCGTTCCTCCTACATGAAATCAAGGCAGTTTAGAAATATTTTATAATCATTTTATTGAATGATTAATTCTTCATATTTTTATAACAAAGAAGCTCTTAATTCGTCTCCGGATTTCGCACTCAAATATGCTGGCGCAATATCAAATACAGTCTTACATCCACTCTGTCCTTCTTTGGAAAGCTTATATGCAGCTCTTGCATATGCAACTAAAACACTTGATGTAAATTCTGGATTAGAATCTAATTTTAAGCTGTACTCGATGATATGTTTGTTTTCTTTTTCCCATCCTGTACATCCACTTCTTAATACAAATCCACCATGAGGGATCTTGCTGTGGTCACGATCTAATTCTTCCTGGCTGATGAAATGTACAGTTGTATCATAGTCTGAGAAGTAGTTCGGCATTGTCTTGATCTCTTCTTCAACTTTCTTCGCATCTGCACCTTCTTCAAGTACTACAAAGCATTCTCTTGTATGCTTCTGTCTTGTTGTAAGTTCTGGATCTTCCCCATTACGAACTGCTTCTAAAGCTGCTTCTACAGGAATTGTGTACTGTTTACCATCTTTGACACCTTCCACACGACGGATCGCATCAGAGTGTCCCTGGCTGACTCCTTTTCCCCAGAATGTATAATCTTTTCCTTCTGGAAGGATCGCGTTTGCATACATTCTATTTAAAGAGAACATTCCTGGATCCCAACCTACAGAGATGATTCCAACATGTCCATATTCTTTCGCTGCTTTATCTACATTTGCAAAATGTTCTGGAATTCTTGCGTGTGTATCAAAGCTGTCTACTACGTTAAATAATTTGGCATATTCTGGTGTCTGAACAGGAAGGTCTGTTGCACTTCCTCCACATAACATTAAAACATCAATCTTATCTTTCCAATCTTCAACATCTTTGACATTACATACAGCTGCACCTTCTGTTAAAATGCTGACTGTCGCTGGATCTCTTCTTGTAAATACAGCTACAAGCTCCAAATCGTCATTCTGTTTGATCGCGCATTCAATTCCGCGTCCAAGGTTACCATAACCCATAATACCAATTCTAATCATTGATTTTCTCCTTTTTGACTTTATTAAACATAGTATATCATTTCTGTGTTTTGCGTTCAATGTATTCTTTTTATGATTTTTTTGCTATAATGATCTTAAAAATTCCCGATGATTCCTGATCCTTCGGGAATATTCTAACAGAAATGAGGAATTTTATCATGTCATTTACCGGCATTTTCAAAGCAAAAAACGGCATTGTCGCTGTCGTTGATTCAAAGGCATCCAGAGTAGAAAACGGGCAATCTTATGAAGACGTTCACAGGAATCCAGAAAAGCTCTTTGTATTCCAAAACGGAATTGCAACAACTTTTGGTGCTAACCAAATTTTAGTCCAGAATCCTTTTGAATTTTCCTCAAAAGTCATTGCCATCGAAGATCTGGTTTATGAATATCTTCATTTAAAGAATATCTTAGATGCTTCTTTCTTCCAATCTCTGCTTGTAAAAATGACATCCAACCCAGCCAATACAGAACCTGTAAACTTTCTGGTTGGACGCAAAATCCGTCAAGAAGAATACATCTTAGAACATCATCAAGTACGTTATTGCGCCTACGCACAACGGCTCGCAACCCCAATGGAACATTTCTTTACTGGAGGAGATGAAAAATATCGGGAACACTTTGATAACCTTCCATATCTTTCACAGATCACCTCTGTTGATATATTGCAGAAAACTGTTGCAAAAGAATTGGATGGATTGATTCAATATTATGACCAGCAATCCGAATATAATCCTGTAGGAAAGCCTGTGAAATCTTATGTTTTAAGATAATGCTACTTTATAGTTTTATCTTCGAAAAAGCCTCCGCAAATGCATTATTGATCGGCTCCTGTGCTTCTTTTTGCTGTTTTTTCAAATATCGGTTCACTTCTTTTTTACTCATTCCAGAACCTTGTTTTTCTTTTCTTTGTTTAAATGCAGACAGTTTTTCTTTATACCCGCAAACACATACAAACTTCTGTCCTTCACCTTCTCCAACCATCTCCATCTTCTTATGGCATACTGGACATCTGGCGTTTGTGATCCTTGAAATCGTCTTTTTATATCCGCAGGTACGATCCTGACATACCAGACGTTTTCCGTGTTTTCCATTGACTTCCAATAAAAATTTTCCACATTCCGGACAACGGTGTCTTGTAACATTATCATGTCTAAATTTACCATCCGATGTTTTAATATCATTGATCAATGCCTGTGTATAGTCTGAGATTTCTCTCATAAATTTCTGATCATTTTGTTTTCCTTTAGAGATTGCTGTCAGTTTCTTCTCCCAGTCGGCGGTTAACTCTGCTTTTTTTAGATCTTCTGGAACAAGTTCTAACAATTGTTTTCCTTTGGATGTGATATGGATTTCATTTCCTTTTTTCTCAAGAAGATAACTGTTAAATAACTTATCAATGATATCGGCTCTTGTCGCAACCGTTCCAAGTCCTTTTTTATCCATCTGATCGATCAATGTTCCTTCTGTGTAACGCCCTGGTGGATTCGTTGTTCCTTCTGTCATGGAAATCGTTCCAACCGGATATTCTTTTCCTTTGACTGGGATATTTCCTGCTTTGATCGTGTCTTTTGTTTGAGTTTCCTCTTCGTAGAGTTCTCTCCATCCCAGCTGTTTGATATTCTCTGCTTTTGCACGGAAAAGTTCTCCATTTATGCTTGCTTTCACAGAGAGTTGTTCAGAAATTGCTGGTGCTGATAAAACAGCTAAAAATCTTGCAACAACCATATCATAGATTTTTCGTTCATCGGAACTAAAACTTGTCAATGATGCATACTGCTCTGTTGGAATGATCGCATGATGGTCAGATACTTTTTTATCATTGATAAAACGGCTGCTTGCTTTGATTTCTTTTCTTAATAACGTTGCTGCTGCCTTTTTATATGATCCATTCTGACATGCTTTGATCCTGTCTTTTAATGTGTCTGTCATGTCATTGGTCAAATATCTGGAATCTGTTCTTGGATATGTCAATACTTTGTGATGCTCATAAAGACTCTGCATGATATTTAATGTCTGTTTTGGCGAAAAGCCGTAACGTTTACTCGCTTCTTTCTGCAAAGTTGTCAGATCATAAAGTTCTGGAGCATAGTTCTTTTTCTCTTTTTTTGAAACCTCCGTGATCACAAGATCATGACCTCTTAATTTCTTGCCAAGTTCCTCTGCCCATTTCTTGTCAGAAATTCTCTGATTTCCTTTCTGATTCTCCCATGTGAAATTCATTCCTGTTGCAAAAATCTTATAACCGTAATATTTCTGCGGTTTGAAACTCTTAATTTCCTGCTCTCGGTTCATGATCATTGCCAAAGTTGGGGTCTGCACACGCCCACAAGATAACTGAGCATTGTATTTACATGTCAAAGCTCTTGTCGCATTGATCCCGACTAACCAGTCTGCTTCAGCTCTTGATCTTGCTGCACGGAAGAGATCATCATATTCTTTTCCCGGTTTTAAATGTGCAAAACCATCTTTGATCGCTTTGTCTGTTACCGAAGATATCCACAAACGGTAGATTGGTTTCTTATTTCCAGACATCTGTAAGATCCATCTGGCAACTAATTCTCCTTCTCTTCCTGCATCGGTTGCAATGATCACATCTTTGATATCATTTCGAAGGAGTAATTTCTTTACTGTCTGGAATTGTTTGGATGTCTTCTTTAACACTGTTAATTTCCAATGTTTTGGCATCATTGGAAGGACATCCATATTCCACTCTTTGTATTCCTTTCCATACTGCTCAGGATCCGCCAGAGATACTAAATGCCCTAATGCCCACGTTACAATATGATCATTTCCTTCGATATAACTATGCGTTTCCTTCTTACAGCCAAGAACTCTCGCAATATCACGCCCAACCGAAGGCTTTTCTGCTAATACTAATCGTTTCATTTTATTATTTAAACCTTTCTAGAATTGTCATCTCAAATTTATTATCCCGACCATTTTAACATATTTTGTGGTATACTGGAATAAAGATATTTTATCGTATTTTTACAGAATTGAGGTATTTACATATGAAATTAATGATCGCATCCGATATTCACGGATCTGCTTTTTACTGTAAACAATTAATCGAAGCATATAAACAAGAACAGCCTGATAAACTACTTCTTTTAGGAGATTTACTTTATCATGGCCCAAGAAATGACCTTCCTAAAGATTACGCACCAAAACAAGTCATCGAAATGCTAAACGCTATCAGCGACCAATTGATCTGTGTCAGAGGAAACTGCGAAGCCGAAGTCGACCAGATGGTACTAAACTTCCCTGTCCTAAGCGAATCCTGCATCCTATACATCGATGGACAAACCATCTACGCAACCCACGGACACATAAACTCTCCAGCAAATCCTCCAAAATTACATAAAGGAGATATTCTGTTGACTGGCCATACCCATATCCCAGCCTGGGAAGAATATGATAACTTTTTATATTTAAATCCAGGATCTGTGTCCATCCCAAAAGAAGGATCCGAACATGGGTATATGATTTACGAAGATAAGACGTTTTTATGGAAAACTTTAAAAGGTGATGTGTATCATACACTTTAACTTTTTTGTTTTCTTATCACATATCTTAATGGTATTCTATAACCTTCATGTATATAAAACAAATAAAAAAGAGATGGAATACGAAAACGATTGAATTTCATGGCGGATCAGCGTTTTGCAAAAAATCCGTCATGAAATTCATGTTTCGTATTCCATCTCTTTTTTATTTGTTTTATATACTAGAAGATTATATAGTATCATTTGGATTTCCCATATAAATTCATCCTCTATTTCTTTCTTAACCCTTAATGATATCATCGATCGTGTCAAATGGGATTCCCTCATTTTCCCCGTTGTCTTTATGCACATGTACAATATCATCTTCTTCTAAGCATCTTGCAAATTCAATCTGCATAAAAATACCTTTGATCTCTCTTCCATTTAATGTCTTTACGATCACATGATCATTTTGTGAAACAAAAAGTTCTTCCTCATTCCCAGCTTCATCTTGTTTTACCAATTTCACTCCTGGTAATACATTTGTAAATTCCATAAAAGTTGCTCCTTTATCTTATAATTTCAGAAAAAATTTCATCAATTGTTCTTTAGCTTTGTTATATGGCATATAACGAACTGGAATATCAATCTTATCTGATTTCTTTATGATACTCTTTTCATGCGTAAATATATCAAAACTTTTCTTTCCATGATAAGACCCCATTCCGCTATTCCCAACTCCTCCAAATCCTAGATATGGAGTTGCCAGATGAATGATTGTATCATTGATACAGCCTCCGCCAAAAGACAACTGTGAAATTACATCTTGTTCTACTTTATCATTTTCTGTAAATAAATACAATGCCAAAGGTTTGTTATGATCTCTGATATACGAAACTGCATCTTCTAATTTGTCATATGTCATTATAGGAAGTAATGGACCAAAAATCTCTTCCTGCATCACCGTGGATTCTTCTTTTACATTCACAAGTATCGTTGGGGCGATCTTTCGAAGTCTTATATCTCCATAACCGCCTTCAACGATCTTTTCATGTTTCATCAATTCCATAATGCGCTGATAATGTCTCGGATTTATCATAGATGAATAATCTTTATTCGACAAAGGATGTTCCCCGATCATTTTATTGATCCAGTATTTTAAGTAGAAGATTAGTTCACTTTCTGCTTTTTTATCTACGAAAATGTAATCTGGAGCAACACAGGTCTGCCCACTGTTTAAAAATTTTCCAAAAACAATTCGTTTTGCTGCCAACTTAATATTGGCACTTTCTTCTACAATGCATGGACTTTTTCCACCTAATTCCAAAGTCACTGGTGTTAAATGTCTCGATGCTTTTTCCATCACAATCTTTCCAACTCGTTCTCCACCAGTATAGAAAATATGATCAAATGACTGTTCCAGAAGTTTTTCACTGATTTCTACTCCTCCATTGATCACAGCAACGTAATGAGAAGAGAAAACTTCTCCAATCATCTTCTTTAAAAGACTGGCACAATGTGGTGCGTGTTCAGATGGTTTTAAAACGCAACAATTTCCTGCTGCGATCGCTCCGATCAACGGCTGTAAGGATAAAAGCATTGGATAATTCCATGGGGCTATGATCAATACCTTTCCGAGTGGTTCTTTGATCTTATAACTTTGGGATGGAAACTGGGCAAGCGGTGTTTTTACCTGCTCTGTTTTCATCCATTTTTTAGATACTTCTTTGCATAAGAAAGTTCACTTTTTACCATGCCAATCTCTGCCATATAGGACTCAAAAGATGATTTCCCTAAATCTTTATATAATGCATGTTCCATATCTTCTTCATGTTGTTTGATCGCACATTCCAAGCGCAATAATGCTTTCTTTCGGAATTCGTATTTCTTTGTCTTCTGGCTTTGAAAAAAATGTTCTTGTCTTTTTAACATTTGATTGATTTCCATGATAACCTATCCTTTCTTTCTCTACCTTCACCGCGTTTTATTTTAATTTTACCATATATAGTAAACTACCGCCTCTCTTTTTTATTTATTGCCACTTTTTAAGAAATTCGCTATAATAAATTTGTTTTACAATAACCATATCTTTACAATGAAAGGATTTATACATATATGAAACGTAATATCAGATTAACAATTGAATATGATGGTTCCCGCTATCAGGGCTGGCAGAGGCTTGGCGGTGATTCCAATGCGAATACGATTCAAGGAAAATTAGAGTCTGTTTTATCAAAAATGACTGGAGAAGATGTCAATATCAATGGATCTGGCCGTACCGATGCTGGTGTTCATGCTTATGGTCAGGTTGCCAATTTCCATACAGACTGTATGATGTCTGTTAATGAGATCAAAAACTATCTTACCAAATATCTTCCATCTGATATCGGTATTGTGGAAGTTTCTGAAGCTTCCGAACGTTTTCACAGTCGTTTAAATGCGAAAGAGAAAACTTATCTTTACCGAATTGCAATTCCTGGTGTATCGAATGTTTTTGAACGTAAATACCTTTGGTATTTCCCGGAAACTTTGGATATCGAAAAGATGGAAGAAGCTGCATCATTACTGATCGGAACGCATGATTTTAAAGGATTTTCTTCAATTAAGAAAACGAAGAAATCTACCGTACGTACTATCTATAACATCGAGATCAAAAAGACAAAAAAAGAAATCCAGATCTCTTATACAGGAAATGGCTTCCTTCATAACATGGTCCGGATTCTTACTGGAACTTTAGTAGAAGTTGGATGTGGAAAAATAAAACCAGAGGATATTACAAAAGCACTGGAAAGTACAAAAAGAAGCGATGCAGGGATTACTGCACCGCCTCAAGGGTTATTTCTGGTTTCTGTGGAGTATTAAGATCTAATCTTATTCTCCCCAGACTTCCTCAGCAATTTCTTTCACTAATTTTAGTTTTGCCCACTGTTCTTCTTCTGTTAATTTATTACCGATCGCACAAGAAGCAAATCCACACTGTGGGCTTAGGCATAGTCTTTCCAAAGGAATGTATTTTGCTGCCTGTCTGATTCTGTTGATCACTTTTTCTTTGTCTTCAAGATCTGGTTTCTTTGTCGTGATCAGACCAAGGACAACTTTCTTGTCTTCTGATACTTTCTTAAGTGGTGCAAATCCTCCAGATCTTTCATCATCATATTCAAGGAAAAGTGCATCAACATTTTCTTTTGCAAATACATAATCTGCAACTGTATCATATGGACCACTTGTGAAGAATGTAGAATGATAATTTCCACGACAGATATGGGATGTAATTACCATATCTTCTGGTCTTCCTTCTAATGCAAGGTTGTTCACAGTAAGCAGCTGTTTCTTCACATCTTCAAGATCAATTCCTAATGCTTTATATCTTTGTTTCGCAGCATCTCCCACGATCGCTCCCCAAGTACAGTCATCTAACTGAAGATTACGGCATCCTGCCTTATAGAACTGTTTGATCACATCCTGATATGCAACACCAATATCCTGAATCAATTCTTCATTTGTCGCATAATATTTTCTTGTCGTTTCAATGTTTGTTGGAACAATCATTTGCTGAAACATCTGTGCTGGTGCAGGAATTGTATATTTTGCAATTGTATTTTCATCTTCAAACTGTTTTAAATATTTAAAATACTCTACAAATGGATGCTTTTTCGCTTTGATCTTTCCTACCAGATAAGTGTCTTCTAAAGAAGCTAATTCTCCATCGAACTGTACTCCACTTCCTGTCTGTTCATGTGCTACACCCTCAAATCCCCACATAAAATCTAAATGCCAGTAAGTTCTTCTGAACTCTCCGTCCGTAATCACATGATATCCTAATTCTTTTTGTTTTGCTACTAATTTTGCGATCTCTTCATTTACGATGTTATCGTATACTTCTTTTGTGATCTTGTTTTCGTTATATTGTGTTGTTGCTTTCTTTAATTCTTCTGTTCTTAAAAAGCTTCCTACATAATCATATCGAAATGGCTCTTGTAATTTACTCATCTTGCTGTATCTCCTTTGTTTGCCTTATTTTTAAGTTATACATAGAGTATATCATCAAAAAACTATTTTTCAAAATATATATAATTATCAGTTTGCCATAGTTTTAAGTTATAGTAATGGACTACATAGGCATTAAAGTGAATTACATTTTATACAGGGTATGCTTCTTCATTTCCTTCTGTAACATCAACTTTCTTTTCCTGTGCATTGCGATATTTAAAATACTCTGTAGCAACCTGAGGGAATAAAGCGTAACTTAATACATCTTCATCCTGTTCTTTATAAGCTGCTACCTCCTTTTCAAATTCAGGAAGTTCGTCTTCGATCATGTCTGCATATCGGCATGTAATTGGCTGTTTATCTCCAATACATTTTTTCTGTACTTCGGGATTGAATGGTTTAGCTGTTGCTCCGTATTTCCCCTCAAGGATTTCTTTGGTTTCTTTTGTTACCATCTTGTAGCGTTCACCAGTCACAACGTTAAATACAGCCTGTGTTCCAACAATCTGAGAGGATGGAGTGACGAGTGGGCATTCTCCCAAGTCTTTTCTTACTTTTGGTACTTCTTCTAGTACTTCGTAGTATTTATCAGATGCATGCTGGCTTTCTAACTGGGATGTCAGGTTAGAGAGCATTCCTCCTGGTACCTGATAGAGCAGGGTCTTGATATTGACTCCTAAGTTCTTTGGATTTAATAATCCAGAATCTAAGGCTTCATCTCTGATCGGACGGAAATAGTCTGCGATCTCGGCTAATAATTTCTGGTCTAAGCCTGTGTCGTATGGTGTATTTTTGAATGTTTCTACCATAACTTCTGTTGCTGGCTGGGATGTTCCCATGGAAAATGGTGACATAGCTGTATCAATGACATCAACTCCGGCTTCTACTGCTTTCATGTATGTCATAGATGCTACTCCGGATGTATAGTGTGTATGTAACTGGATTGGAATATCAACCGTTGCTTTTAGTTCTTTTACCAGTTCTTCTGCTTTGTATGGTAATAATAATCCAGCCATATCTTTGATACAGATAGAGTTTGCTCCCATATCTTCGATTCCTTTTGCAAGGTCTTTCCAGTAATCTAAGGTATAGGCATCTCCCAATGTATATGACATTGCGACCTGGGCATGTCCTTTTTCTTTGTTTGCTGCATTTACTGCCGTCTGTAAATTTCGAAGATCGTTCATACAGTCAAAGATACGAATGATATCGATTCCATTTGCAATGGATTTCTGTACAAAATATTCAACAACATCATCTGCGTATGGACGGTATCCTAAGATATTCTGTCCTCTGAATAACATTTGTAATTTTGTATTTTTAAATCCATCTCTGAATTTTCTTAGTCTGTCCCATGGATCTTCTTTTAAGAAACGCAGGGATGCATCGAAGGTTGCTCCACCCCAGCATTCCACAGAATGGTATCCGACCTGATCCATTTTGTTGATGATCGGTAACATCTGTTCTGTCGTCATTCTTGTGGCAATCAGGGACTGATGTGCATCTCTTAAGATTGTTTCTGTTATTTTAATTGGTTTTACCATAATATTTTCCTCCTTACACTCCAAAGATTGCCATAAATGTACCTGCTGCAACGGCTGTTCCGATGACTCCTGCTACATTTGGCCCCATTGCATGCATTAATAAGAAATTCGTTGGGTCCGCTTCTGCTCCGACTTTTTGTGATACTCTGGCTGCCATTGGCACTGCGGATACTCCTGCAGAACCGATCAGTGGATTGATCTTTCCACCAGATAATTTACACATCAGTTTTCCAAATAAGACTCCTCCTGCGGTTCCTACTGCGAATGCAACCAGTCCTAATAATACGATCTTAAGTGTTGCGATATTTAAGAAGTTTTCTGCACTTGTGGATGCTCCAACAGATGTTCCAAGTAAAATGACAACGATATACATCAAAGCATTGGATGCAGTTTCTGATAACTGTTTGACTACTCCACTTTCACGGAATAAGTTTCCAAGCATTAACATACCAACGAGCGGTGCTGTTGTTGGAAGGATCAGGCAGACAACGATTGTGATAATGATTGGGAACAGTATCTTTTCTGTCTTTGATACTGGACGTAACTGTTCCATCTTGATTTTTCTCTCTTCTTCCGTTGTCAATAATTTCATGATTGGCGGCTGAATGATCGGTACTAGTGACATATAGGAATATGCTGCTACTGCAATCGGTCCCATAAGTCCTGTCTGATGTAACTTTCCTGCAAGGAAAATGGAAGTTGGTCCGTCCGCTCCACCGATGATTGAGATCGCTGCCGCTGCTTTTCCATTAAATCCTAAGAAAATTGCTAAGAAATATGCACTATAGATTCCAAGCTGTGCTGCTGCTCCTAATAAGAAACTCTTTGGATTAGCGATCAGTGGACCAAAGTCTGTCATAGCTCCAACACCAAGGAAGATCAATGATGGAAGAATACTCCATTCATCTAAAGTATAAAAGTAGTGTAATAATCCACCTACACCGTTTGATGTACTTGCTGGATCTGCCATGATATCCGGGTAGATATTAACAAGTAACATTCCAAATGCGATCGGTACTAATAACAATGGCTCGAATCCATGACGGATCGCAAGATATAAAAATACCAGTGCGACTAAGATCATGACATAGTTCCCCCATGTCAGATGAAAAAATGCTGTAGAGTGGATCAGATTCGATAAAGTATGTGTGATATTAGCCATCAAATCCCCTCCATTCTAATTCATTGTAGCTAAGACAGCTCCATTTTCAACATTATTTCCCTGTGATACAGCGATACTTGCAATTGTTCCATCCTGAGGTGCAACGACTGGAATCTCCATTTTCATAGATTCTAAGATCACAACCGTATCTCCAGCTTTCACTGCCTGTCCTTGTGATACTTCAACTGCAATGATCTTTCCTGGAACAGAAGATTTAATCTCAACACTTCCTGCATTTGATACTGGATGTGTTGCAGTTGCTGCTTCATTTCCTGTTGTTTCTTCCACTGTTACATCGTATACATTTCCATTTACTGTGATCCTATAACTTTTCATTTTCTCTCCTCCTGATCTACCATTGATTTCTGTGTACTTTTTTTATCGAACGAACAATATATTGTCTTGGATCTTTTCCTTCAGAAGCTGCGATCGCTGCTGTGATCACTGCAATTAGTTCCAGATCATCAACGAGTTCTTTTTCTACTGGTACCTCTACAGGTACTTCTTGCTTTACCGGTTCTGCTATCTTCTTTTTCGTCAATTTTTCTTCCAACATTGGAATAAAACGAAATAAGTAAATGAGAAAACTTAATGAAACCAGTACAAAAAATACAATGGATACACCCATGATCGTATTACTTACTGCTGTCTGCATAGGTTCCCTCCTTCTTTAAAATACAGAATGTTTTTTTGGTATCTGCATTTCTCTTTTTGTATACAGCATTTCAAAAGCACCAATGACATATTTTCTTGTTTCTGCCGGATCGATCACTGTGTCAACATATCCACGTCTTGCTGCTGTATAAACATCTGACTGTAATTCTTCATATTCCTTTGCTTTTTCTTTTAGTACATCTGCATTTGCTCCTGGATACATGATCTTGACAGCCATATCTGCTTCCATCATTCCAATCTTTGCATCACTCCATGCATATACGAAGTCTGCTCCAATTGATTTACTGTTCATAGATACATAGGCACTTCCAAATGCTTTCTTTGAGATCACATTCACTTTTGGAACTGTTGCCTGTACAAACGCTCCTGTCATTGCTCCGATTGCCTGTGAAAGTTCTTTTTCCTGTTCGATTTCGGCTACAAATCCAACGGTATCTGTAACTGTCAAAATTCCAATGCCAAACGCATCGCATAATTTCACAAAGGATGCTGCTTTTTTCGCTCCCTGTGCGCTGATTCTTTCTTCCTTATTGGCAATACATCCTATCGTTTCTCCATTCAGGCGGATAAATCCGATCGCCATATCATTTCCATAGTCTTTCTTTAATTCTACAAATTCATTCTGATCTGCAATTTGTATCAAAATTTCCTTTCCATTTCCTGCTGAAATATTTTCACAGAGACGATTCAGGTCATCTACACAATCTATGACCTTGCTTTGATCTTTGTAGTTTGATGGAAAGATTTGGGTTAACTTTCGGATCTCTTCGAAAACTTCTGTTTCATTTCCAACAAAATCTACCGTTCCTGCTTCTTTGCTCTGGAAGACTGCACTTGCACTGTTTAATACTTCTTTCCTGTTTCCTTCGATCGCATTTGGTGCATTTACAAACAACTGTCCTTTTTCTTCCATTAATGTAAAATCTGTTAACGTTGTAAATACAGAAAGACCACCCCCGCAATTTCCAAAGATTGCACTGATCTGTAAGATCACTCCAGATGCCTCTGCCTGTTTCTTATAGATCATTCCAAATGCATGAAGTGCATCCGTTGATTCCTGTAGACGGATTCCTGCACAATCGATCATCCCGATGACTGGAACTCCTGTCTTGATCGCAAGGTCATAAAGATTTACGATCTTTCTTGCATGCATTTCTCCGATGGAACCACCAAGTACCTGGGCATCCTGACTGTATACATAAACTGGGCATCCATTGATCAGTCCATATCCTGTTACAACCCCATCCGATGGAGTCTCTACTTTATCTAACTGAAAGTCTGTACTTCTTGCTGTTACCGCCTGTCCGATTTCTACAAAGCTTCTCTCATCAAGCAATGCATAAATCCTTTCAACTGCTTTCCGTTTTGATTTATTTTCCATAAAAACCTCCTTTTCTTGTTCTTTTGTATTTTAATTCTATCGTGGCATTTCATCGGAATTTCCTATGATATAAAGTTAAAAAAGGGCCTGCCTATCCTACGGATATGCAGACCCTTTTGTCATGCTTTACTTTAAAAATATATGATCTAAAATTAAAATAATCCTTCTTCATTAAAATAATCGATTCTCATCGCATGACGCACATCTTTCATTGTTTCCTGTGCTTTTGCCCTTGCAGCTTTTGTTCCCTGCTGAAGAATTTCTGCAACTTCTGGAAGTTTTGCTTCCCACATCTTTCTTCTCTCGCGGATTGGTTCTAATTCTGCCTGAAGTACTTTGTTTAAGAACTTCTTCACTTTGACATCTCCAAGTCCTCCACGCTGATAATGGGCTTTTAATTCATCTAAGTTATTGTATTCTGGCCAGAACTCTTCAAAGTATTCTGGTTTACAGAACGCATCTAAGTAGATAAATACTGGATTACCTTCTACCTGTCCTGGATCTTCAACCCTTAAATGATTTGGATCTGTAAACATGGACATTACTTTCTTCTTGATATCCTGTGGTTCATCAGATAAGTAAATACAGTTTCCAAGAGATTTACTCATCTTCGCTTTTCCGTCGATTCCTGGAAGTCTTAAACATGCCTGATTGTCTGGCAATACGATCTGTGGGTCTGTTAATGTCTCTCCATATACAGAGTTAAACTTGTGTACAATCTCTTTGCACTGCTCTACCATTGGCATCTGATCTTCTCCTGCTGGTACGACCGTTGCTCTAAATGCAGTGATATCTGCTGCCTGACTGATCGGATATGTGAAAAATCCAACCGGAATGCTTGCTTCAAAATTCTTCTGTTTGATCTCTGCTTTTACTGTTGGGTTACGCTGTACTCTTGCAACTGTAACTAAGTTCATATAGTAGAAAGACAGTTCTGTAAGTTCTGGTACCATAGACTGAATAAAGATATTAACTTTCTCTGGATCTAACCCACATGCAAGATAATCAAGTGCTACCTGCATAATGTTCTGTCTTACTTTCTCTGGATGTTCTGCATTATCTGTTAATGCCTGGGCATCAGCGATCATGATATAAATTTCGTCGAATTTACCAGAATTCTGCAGTCTCACTCGTTCTTTTAAAGATCCTACATAATGTCCAACATGCAGTCGTCCCGTTGGTCTGTCTCCTGTTAATATTACCTGTTTCATTATTTTCTCCTTTTCCGCTTTCCGTATAGACTTTGTACGTCTTCTCTTATGATCTATACTCTTATGTTTTATTGTAAAATCAAATGCGTAAAGTGTCAATATTTCATTGTGAAAAGATTTTTGTGTGTCCGCACTAGAAAGACATTCATTTCCGTAAAAAAGACATTTTGTATTGACTTAAGGAATAAAAGTAAATATAATAAATAAGATTGATTCTTTATTTTTAAGAAAATATGATGTAAGTATCAAAATATCACTTAAAAATAAAAAAATAATGAAAGAAGGAATTTTTAAAATGAAAAACTTATTGCAAAAGTGGAATAGCTTAAGTCTGATCGTAAGAATCTTAATCGGTCTGATCATCGGTGCTATTCTTGGTGTAGCTGCTCCAAAAGCAACAGGGCTTGCTCTACTTGGAGATTTATTTGTTGGTGCTCTTCGTGCTGTAGCCCCAATCCTTGTATTTGTACTTGTCATTGCTTCTTTAGCAAATTCTAAGAGCAACGGTGCAAAAAATATGCGTATTGTTATCATCCTTTATATGCTAACAACTTTTATTGGTGCTGTTGTCGCAGTATGCGGAAGTTTTCTCTTCCCAATCACATTACGTCTTGGAAAAGCTGCTACATCTGAAGCCGCTCCTCCAACGGGTGTGTTAGAAGTATTAAAGAACTTATTAATGAATATCGTATCAAACCCTGTTGATTCCCTTGTAAAAGCAAACTACATCGGTATCCTTGCATGGGCTGTTGTTTTTGGACTTGCATTAAAAGCTGCAACTCCTGGAACTAAAAAAGCTCTTCATGATATCTCTGCTGCAGTTACAAAAGCTGTACACTGGATCATCAACTGTGCTCCATTTGGTATTCTTGGACTTGTATATAACACTGTATCTACAAACGGATTAAGCATCTTTACTGATTATGGTAAACTTCTTGCCCTATTAGTTGGATGTATGTTATTTACTGTATTTGTAACAAACCCAATCATCGTATTTAGTATGCTTCGCAGAAACCCATATCCACTGATCTTAAAATGCTTAAAAGAAAGTGGTTTAACAGCATTCTTTACAAGAAGTTCTGCTGCAAACATTCCTATGAACATGGCTCTTTGCGAAAAACTGGGATTAAATGAAGATAACTATTCTGTATCTATCCCTCTTGGTTCTACGATCAACATGGATGGTGCTGCGATCACGATCACAGTTATGTCTCTTGCAGCTGCTCATACAATGGGTATCTCTGTTGATATTCCTACAGCAATCATCTTAAGTGTCTTAGCTGCTGTTTCTGCATGTGGTGCTTCTGGTGTTGCTGGTGGATCCCTGCTGTTGATCCCCCTTGCATGTTCTTTATTTGGTATCTCAAATGATGTTGCCATGCAGGTTGTTGGTGTTGGATTCATCATCGGAGTAGTACAGGATTCTGTTGAAACTTGCTTAAACTCTTCTTCTGATGTATTACTTACAGCAACTGCTGAGTTATATCAAAGAAGAAAAGCTGGGGAAGATATTGTATTGATCCCTAATAAATAAAAACTTATGAATAAATAAAATTTGTGGAAATATATAAAAAATAGATTGTTTCCCTTGGACCCACTCTCGTTCAGATTCGCACGTAGCGGACACTAAATTCGACAGCGACGATGAATCGTCACTGCTCATTAAGTGCCGACGAGCTCATATGGTCCAAGGGAAACAATCTATTTTTTATATATTTAAATTTTGTTTATTGATAAGCTGTAGGTATGAGTGACTGCTCATGAGTATTGGATTTTAACTTTAGTTTTATAATAAAATAAAGATTTTAAATGCTTGTTCTCATTCCCAGGGTACAATGTTCTAAAAGTTTTTCACTATTTATGATTTCAATTTGTCTCCTTGATAAGAGAAGCTCTCGCCATTGTTACAAGATCTGCTTTGTCTGCTTGTAAAACACTTTCTGCAATTTCAACATCATTGATTCTTCCTACTGCGATCACTGGAATATCTACCACTTTTTTGATCTCTGCTGCATTTTCTACATATGCTGCTCTTGGAACAACAGATGGTGGAATGATCACATGTGTGGATGCATAAACACCCTGTGAACAATGAATACAATCTGCTCCTGCTTCCTCTACCAGTCTTGCAAGTATCTTAGATTCCTCGATTTCTAATCCACCTGGGACATATTCAACCGCTGACATTCTGTATAAAACTGGATAATCTTTTCCGCATTTTTCCTTAATATTCTCAATGATCTCCATTGCAAATCTTGCACGGTTTCGGATCGTTCCTCCGTATTCGTCACTTCTCTTATTGGAAAATGGAGAGGCAAATGCTCCAATCAGATATCCATGTGCCCCATGAACTTCAACTGCATCAAATCCAGCTTCTTTTGCTCTTCTTGCGCAATCTCCGAATTGCTCAACCAGTTCATGAATTTCTTCTACCGTCATTTCTCTTGGTGTCTCTGGCATTGTTGGATCTTTTAACGCGGAAGGTCCGATTGGCTGTTCTCCTGTGATCGCACTGCTTGTCTCTCTTCCTGCACGATAAATCTGTGCTGCGATCTTTCCACCTGCTTCATGAATTCTTCTTGTTAACTCCTTATGGCTTTCAATCTGTCCATCTTCCCATAATCCAGGAAGCTTTTTAAATCCACATGCAGTTGGTGTCACTGCATAATCTTCTGTGATGATCAGTCCCCATCCACCTTTTGCTTTATGTTCATGATAGGCAATAAATTTCTCTGTTGCCATTCCATCCTCAGAACAATAGTTTGTTACCATTGCTGATACGACCATACGGTTTTTAAGCTCCATCTGATTGATTTTAAACGGTTCAAATACTTTCATTTTACTGCTGCTCCTTCCTTTCATATCCGCTATCCTTTTGATAACTTTACTATAGTCTGATTCCTGGAATTGTTCTCCCTCATATGAGGGAGAAACGAAAAAAAGTAGTTATACCAAACATTTTTGTTTCATACAACTACTTTTGTTTATATTATTCATTTTTCTAATAAATTAAAATTCTTTTTTTAGCATAATTCCTTCAGCTATTTTCAATGACAGGAACCAAATGACAATGGAAATTATATAGATAGAAGCCCATAGTGTAATATTTTTTAAATACATTTGATTCATCACGATGTCAATCAGCTCAATCCCTGCCGTTTCAAACATTTTGAAAAAGAAGATAACAACAAAAACAATCCCTCCGATCATAGCTGCTAACGCGATTCTTCCCTTCTCTGCTTCATATTTTAATAGAAAAGGAAGGGCCATTGATTGAAAAATCAATAGCATTGGAATATTGAGTAAGACTGCCATCACAATTTCTTCTGACCTCATTAACAATGTACCTTTTGCTGCTGTAACGATGCCTACTAACAATATACCTCCAATGACTGTTATCATTCCCCAAAAGAGGCTAAACAGATATTTTTCTCTTGTATATTCTTTTCTGCTAAATGGAAGCGTAAATAAAAACGCATTGCCATTATCAAATGTATCGTAACTAATCGTACTGATTGCTGTCATGATTGTAATCACAGACGTATAGCTAATTGCAAATGATATTTGATCCGTAGCGATTAAGATTCCTGCTGCAACTAGCCAGATCACTGCCAGATTTTTTTGTTGTGATGAGATTAATCTGATGTCTTTTGTCCATAATCCTTTCATCTTCTACACCCCCTGTATCATTAATGTAATGATCTGATCGATCGTTCCTTTTTCTACCACGATCTTTGGATAATTCTCCAGATAAAATTGTTTCTGATCTGTAAGACATGCATATCCATAGGATTCTTTCTTCATTTTTATTATATATTGTGGATCTAGTGTTTTTGACTGTTCTTCATCAACCTTTAAGATCGCATAATTACTTAATAACCGGTCTGTTTCTTCGTGCAAGATGATATTTCCTTCATTGATCATATAAATATTATCACATAAGGTTTCAAGATCTGTTGATATATGAGAACTTACAAGAATCGAACGTTCTTCATCTTCTTCCATATAATCTCTTAACATATCAAGCATCTCATTCCTTGCCATGACATCAAGCCCTGCCGTTGGTTCATCTAAGATTAATAGTTTTGCTTTGTGGCAGATTGCTGTAATTAACTTTAATTTTGCTTTCATTCCAACAGAAAACTGTTCTAGTTTTTTGTCTGTTGGCAACTGATATTTCTCTATATAGTTTGTAAATAACTGTTCATCAAATGCTTCATATGTATTTTTTAGAATATCCTTGATGTCTTTTACTGTAAGATATCTGCTAAAACCAGAATCAGAAAGTACAACACCGATCTGTTCCTTATCCTCTGGTTTTATATCCTTGACATTCTTTCCAAAAATCTGAATATCTCCTCCATCTATGTAAATCAATCCAAGCACTGCCTTTAAAGTTGTGCTTTTTCCAGATCCATTCGGACCTACAAACCCAGTGATCATCCCCTCTTTTACTTCCATGGAACAGTTGAGGGTGAAATTCTTATATTGTTTCTTTAATTTATCAATTTTTAACATACCTTATCCCTCCAATATTAACTCAAACAAGGTTTTGATATCTTCATCACTGATGCCAAAACGCCTTCCTTTTAGAATTGCTTGTTCTAAGTCCTGTTCTACTTCCTTCTTTTGCTCTTCCATCATCAACTCCGTGTTCGCCGCTGTCACATAGCTGCCTTTTCCATGAATCGTTACTGTAAAGCCTTCTCTTTCCAGTTCATCGTAAGCTTTCTTTACCGTTAAAGCACTGATCTTTAATTCCTTTGACAATGCCCGGACAGATGGCAGCTGGTCATTCTGCTTTAATTCTTGCTTTCGGATCATTGTTTTGATCTGGTCTATGATCTGCTCATAGATTGGAACCATGGATGATGTGTTGATTATGATCTTCATTTTGTATCATCCTCCTTTACTTATAAACAGTGTATAACAGTATCGAACTGTTGTCAACTGTTATATGGTGTTTGTTTTAAAATAAATAAAAAATAGAGTTATTGCATTATCATAATAAAAGTTCAAAAAGAACTATAGATAACGCAATAACTCCATTTTTATGTTTAAATTTTATATAATTTAATAATATTCTTCTACATATTTATCAGCAACTTCTTTATCCAAAGAAAAGTCCTCCATGATATTTTTTATTGTATCTTCTCTTGATGCTTCCATCTTCTTATAAATTTTAATTGCACCCTCTACTCTTCCTTCTATCCTTCCTTTCTCTCTTCCTCTTTCTTCTAATTCTTCTAAGGCCTTGCACATATTCAACTCAACTCCTTCCTGTTCTAATTTCAATGAATCATCAATTAATTTCTGCGTTTCTGTAATTGAACCTATTACCATTCCAAGTTCTGGTGATATTGTTTTTTCTTTTTATTCCATTTTTAATTCATTGTCGATATAATTTTTAACAATTCTTGCAATTAATTGATACTATCTTCAAATATTTATAAAAACAAAAATAGAGATTGGAGTACAAAATACCATCAATGGCATTCATTTTTCATACTTCAATCTCTATTTCTATTTTTATGAATATTCAATACACTTCTGTATTACAATCTAATTTTTCTCATCCATCAATCCAAACTGTATCGTCACACAAGTAGCAATGATCAATCCAAACATATAAAATGAATATTTTAACACATTAAGTGGTGACACATCTGCGAGTGCCGTGATCATTAACATACCTCCATCATGTGGCATCAATGAGATAAATGCACAGGCAAAGATATCTACCAGACTGGCAAGTCTCTTTGGTGCAATCTTGTATTTTTCACCGATTTCTTTTGCAATCGGACAAGTAACAATAATAGCAATCGTGTTATTTACCATTGCTGCAGAAAGAATTCCTGACATCAGCCCGATTCCATATTCTGCACCACGTCTATTCTTGATCTTGCCACTAATCGCTCCTACCAGCCACTCAACTCCGCCATATTCGCGAACAATACCAATGATTCCAGATACCAAGATCGCAACCATACTGATACTAAACATATCACTCATACCATTTCCAATTGCCTGAATCCAGTCAAAGAATCCACAACTTCCCACACAAAGTCCGATAATACCTGCAGAGAGGATTCCTACAAAAAGTACAACTGCAACGTTAATCCCCATCAATGCTGCTCCAAGAACGATAAGATATGGAAGGACTTCAATGATATTGTAACTTCCTGCCTTGATTGCTCCACTTCCAGTACCTCCGACCACTGAATAAAGGATCATTGCCACAATCGCAGCCGGTAATGCGATAAAGAAGTTCATCTTAAACTTATCTTTCATCTCAGAACCGCATCCTTCTGCTGCTGAGATCGTTGTATCAGAGATCATGGAAAGGTTATCTCCAAAATAAGAACCTCCGATCACTGCTGCTCCAACGATCGCAACATTTAAGTGTGCTCCCTGTGCCACATTGATCGCGATTGGTGCCATTGCTGCAATGGTTCCCATGGATGTTCCTATCGATGTAGAAATAAAACAGCACATTAAAAATACACCTGGAATCAAAAATGTTACTGGAATCACATGAAGACATAGATTAACAACAGAATCTTTTCCTCCCATTGCCGCTGCTGCTCCCTGAAATCCCCCTGCCATCAGATAGATCAAAACGATCATCATAACTCCAGAATTTCCCATGTTTGTCGTCATAATGTTTAATTTATCTTTTACATCCATACTTCTATTTAAAAGAAGTGCTACCGCACATCCTGCCAAAAGTGCGACATGACGTGGAAATTTTCCAAATGGGTCGTCTGCTCCCATCAAGGTAAATGTAATTCCACATCCTACATAACATACTAGAAATACGATCAGTGGAAGGAAGGCCACAGATCCTAGATTTTTCTTTTGTTTCTCCATTTCTTTTCCTCTCAATCTTAATATATATCCAGATAAATCTGTCTTATTTCTCTGCCAGATGCTTATCCAGTGCATTTTTTAACTGTGTCAGTGCCTGCTCAACCGTCACTCGTGGACACGCAACGTTGAAACGCTCAAACTGTGCTGTCTCTGGTCCAAAGATGATTCCAGAATCCAGCCACAATTTTGCTTCTTCTAACATTAAATGTTCTAATTCTTCATTGCTGAATCCATATCCTGAGAAATCAACCCATACTAAATAAGTCCCTTCTGGTTCTACCATCTTTGCTTTTGGAAAGTTCTCTTTTACATATCGGCTCATATACTTTACGTTTTCATATATATATTCTACCAATTCATCTACCCAGTCAGCACCTTTTGTGTAACATACTTTCACAGCAAGCTGTCCCATTAAGCTTCCCTGACTGTAAGCTGCCTGTGTATTAGCCCATTGATATTTTTTTCTTAATTCTTCATTTGGAATAATGATATTTGCTGGCTGTAATCCTGCAACATTAAATGTCTTTCCTGGCGAGCTGTAAAGTGCAATGATCTCATGAAATTTTTTATCCAGATTCATACAGCTTGTAAACTCATGTCCTGAAAAAATAAAATCACAATGCATCTCATCAACCATCCAGATTACGTTGTATTTTAAACAGATTTCTGCGACTTTTTCCATTTCTTCTCTTGTCCAGACTCTTCCTACTGGATTGTGTGGGTTGCAGAAGATCAGTGCTTTTACATTTTCTTCTTTGATCATTTGTTCCATTTTTTCAAAATCAATGGAATAACGATTGTTTTCATAACGAAGCTGACAGTTTACCAATTTTCTTCCATCATTTTTGATAACTTCACTAAATGGATAGTACACTGGCTGCATAACCATCATGGCATCTCCTTCTTCGGTAAATGCCTTAACACTTGTTCCAAGTGCATAAACGATTCCTGCTCCAAGTGTTACCCATTCTGGTTTGATCGTATATCCGTATCTTGTTGAAAACCAGTGGTTCATTGCATCAAAATATTCATCTAAGGGATCCGTATATCCAAAAATCCCATGATCAATTCTTTTATGGAATTCATCAAGAATCTCATCTGGCAGACGAAAATCCATATCTGCTACCCAAAGAGGAAGCAGGTCATCTCTTCCTTTTCTCTTCATTCCAAAATCGTATTTCAAACAATCTGTTCCATGTCTGTCGATTACTTCGTCAAAATTGTATTTTCCCATTTTCTACTCCTGTGTTGTTTTTTCTGTCTTTTTATACTGGAACATATAATATTTCATTTTTACCACCACAGATCATGCCAAGTGTTGCACTCTGTGCATTCGATAGATCATATTTTTTCCTTGTGATCTCTTTCATCGATGGTGCTTCTTCCATAACAGTTTTTTCTAAGTTTCCTCCACCAATACTTCCAATAATTCCATCTTTTGTGACAAGCATCATACTTCCAACACCTCGTGGAGATGAACCGGATTTCTTTGTGATAATGCACAGCACTCCTGATTCTTTTGTCTCAAAAAGTTCTTTACTCATCGTACTTTCTGTTTCGTGATTTTTGATTGCGATCATCTCTGCTGCGATACTGATTGCAATCTCTTCTGGCGTTCTTGCACCGATCTTTAATCCGATTGGTGCATGGATCGTGCTGATCTGTTCTTCACTGTATCCTTCTTCTTTCATTATCTCGAAGGTTTTTGCAACTTTTCCTTTGCTTCCGATCATTCCAAGATAGAGATATGGTCTTCGTAATACCGTTTCTGCACATAATCTGTCATTTGCATGTCCACGTGTGACAACCACATAAAATGCGTTATCTTGTTCTGGCAAAATATCTTCTATGTCATGAAAATCTCTGCAGTAAACTTCATCTGCTTGTGATAGTTTCTCTGGATCTGCAAATTCCTCTCTGTCATCGATCATAATCGTGTAGAAATCTAAAAATTTCGCAATCCGGAGTAACTGGATCGCTACATGTCCAGCCCCGAAGATAACTAATTTCGGCTGAATCTTAAACCAATCGTCCTTGATCTGTGCGACATCTTTTTCTTCCTGTAAGAATCGAGCGATCACTCTTTGATATAGTGTATCTGCCTGTCCTGGATATACTTTGATTTTTGTATCTTTATATTGCTCTCTCAATGGTCCTAGATATCCTTTCTTCAGTAATTTTTGCAAATGCAACGGTGTAAGGATCGTATCTTCTTTAATCTCTAAATCCTTATCCGCTAATGAAAGTCTGTGAACAACCTTGCTGGCTGGTTTCCCAAGTGCTGACATTCCGATCACAATATGAATCTCATCGATATTTTCAGGGATCACTGGTTCATAATCCGCTGGAATCTTTGCCGGCATTCCCCTGGAACCATCGGCTTCTATCAGCGTGATATCTGCTTCTTTTACTGCAGTTTCATAGAAATCTTCTGGTAATGGTCCGATCTTTTGTACTAACACATTTTCTGGCGTCGCAGGCATTCCCGCCATACAATATCCGGTTTCATTTAATTGCTTTCGAATATCTTCTATATTTTCAGGGATCACGGTATCGGATTCCTTTTTCATATGAGTTGTCGTTGTGACAAAGACTTTCTTTCCAAGACTTCTATAATACTGTGCTAACTTATGAACTCTCGTTGTTTTTCCACCGGAACCTGCAACTGCAATGATCATATCTTTTCCCTCTTTATTCTTCTGCAAGAATCTTAACTGCATTTATTATCTGGTTGATTTCTTTCATTGTTGTCTCATGTCCAAAACTGAATCTTACCATTCCCTGCTCTATCGTACCGAAATGCTCATGTACCAATGGTGCACAATGAGCACCTGATCTTGTCTGTATCTGAAAACGTTCCATTAATTCATCACTGACACTTCCGGAATCATATTCTTCCAGGTTGATCGAACAAATGGCGGTTTGTTTTGTCAGATCTAATTGCTTTTCATGGTAAATTTTAATTCCTTGGATCTTCTGAATTTTTTTATAAAATATTTCAATAAGATTCATTTCCTGTTCACGTATCTTATCAATTCCATATGTATTGATAAAATCAATCGCTGCCCCAAGCCCTACGATTCCGATCCCATTTAATGTTCCTGCTTCCAATGCCTGTGGCAGCACTCCTGGCTGTGTTTTCGAAAATGATAAGATTCCTGTTCCACCTGTTTTTAACGGACGGATCTCTACACCTTTTCTAATACAGATCCCCCCGATACCCTGCGGTCCCATCAAGCCTTTATGTCCGGTAAAACATAATATATCGATATTATCTTCCTTCATGGAGATTGGGATCACTCCAGCACTTTGAGCGGTATCAACGACAAATAAAATTCCTTTTTCTCTACAAAGTTTTCCAACACTTTGGATATCAAACATTTCACCTGTCACATTGGATGCATGCGTCATCACGATCATCTTGGTATCTTTTGTGATCGCCTGTTTGATATCCCCCACATCTGGTGAAGTGATCGTTAAGCAAACTCCTTGTCGTTCCATCTCATATAATGGACGAAGAACGCTGTTGTGCTCCATAAACGTTGTGATCACATGATCACCATGATTTAAGCTTCCTTTGATCACTGTGTTTAAGCTTTCTGTAATTCCACTGGTAAATACAACTTGTTCTGCTCCATAGCCGTCAAAAAACTGATCTACTTTCGTACGAACTTCGTAAATCTTTCTTGCAGCATCCAGAGAACTTTCGTTGACACCTCTTCCGCTGTTGCCAAGTGCCAATGCGTTCATAACTGCATCCTTGACACACTCTGGTTTCGTGATATGCGTTGCTGCATAATCTGCATAAATTGTTTCTACCTTTTGTTTCTCATGGATACATATAGGAACATTCGGTTCTTCCTGCTGATCAGAAAGATTATTTTTCAAATATAATAATGCTTCCAAAACACCACCTGCAATGCATCTGGCTTTATCTGAAATTGTAAAGCAGTTATCGTATTCTTCAGCTCTCGGATCGATATCTGCGATCTTAAATCCTTTTGTCACCGGATATCCATCACGAATTAAACCTCTCAGTAATCCATCCATACTTGCAGCTACATCAACAATCGTACCTTCTGGTGTTTCTATCTTTGCTAATAACTGACCTTTGCTTACCATATCTGTGATATGACAGATATTTCTTAAGATCCCTTTAGCTGGGGAATGGATCACTCGTTCTTTTCCAAAGCCTTTGATCACTCCTGGAATTCCTGTGTTCGGGATCGCACTGCCTTCTTTGATGATCCTTCCAAGCCTGTGTCCACGCATCGTCTCGATCACAACATCGACATCTTCCCCTGCTGTAAATCCAGGTCCTAAAGCGATCGTGATCGGTGCCATATCTCTTGTTGTACCAAGATTTTTCTTCGCAAGAATGGCATCAACAACTGCGATCGGATGCAACTGTTTGATCATCTCTCCATTTGGATTGATCATTAATGCCGGATTCCCTGCTTTCATGATCTGTTCTGCTTCTTTGATATCATGTGCAAGATGGCAGGTCATATCCTCAACCTGCCACTTTTCTTCATAAACTGCTTCTGAAAATGCAACATTTCTACGAATTGCAGATGGATGTGCAATTTCTAAGATCAATACACGAAAACCACTTTTTACCAATTTATAAATTGTACCTGTGGCGATATCTCCACCGCCTCTTACAATGATTAAATCTTTCATAGATATTCCTCAAGGTTTGATCACTTTTCCTGCTTTTTCCATCATTTCTACGATATCATACATATTTGTGATGGAACCAACCGCTAATTTATCTGTAATATCATAGAAATTTAAGCATGTTCCGCAAGTATATATTTCGACCCCTTCTGCTTCTAATGTTTTTAAATCTTCTAAAGAATCAGAATCTTCGCATGTAAGATATGCTCCTGAATTATAAAATAATACCTTTGATGGAAGTTTATCCTGTTTTGTTACTGCAAATAAAAACGCTTTGATCAATGTCTGACCAAGGGCTTTCTCTCCTTGTCCCATCTCGTTGGATGATACAGCGATGATAAAATCATCCTTTGCAGATGGTGCACAGACAATCTCTTCTTCCTCATCTGCTGGTGTATAATTCTCTGCCATGATCTCAATCTTAAATTCATTGTCTGAGATCTTCTCGCTTTTAACTTCGCAATTTTTACCTTCTGCAAATCTTGTAACATTCTGGACAGCTGGTTCATTATCTACCAGAACGATTAATTTTGTCTCTCCATCCATTGATTCTAATGCTTTCTTTGTGTGTACAACAGGAATCGGACAAGCATTCCCTCTTTCATCAATCTGTTTCATACTTAACCTCCAATTTAAATTTCTACCTGAAATACCCCTTGTGGGATGATTTCATGTTCTGACATAAATTGTACCACAGATTCTTCATTTTCTAAAGGGGTCATCCATGCCATTCCACATCCTGCTGTGATCTCTTTTGGTACTGGGATCAATCTTCCTGCGATCTGATGTTTTTTGCAAGCACTTTCCATACCGATCGCCTGTGTTGTTGTCTCAAATGTGATCACTGTTTTTAATTCTTTTTTTCTCATGATATTTTATGATTCTCCTGAATTTCCAAAGTTTTTTATAAAAGAACGTTTTACTGCTTCAGCAACTTCTTTCCGAAAGTTTTCATAACGATTCAGAATATCTTCGCCTTCTGGTGTAAGGTGTGAACCTCCCCCTTGCTTTCCGCCGGATTTTCGTTCTACTAATTTGACTCCAAGGTCTGCTTCCGCACGATTTAAGATCTTCCATGCTTTGCTTGCAGCCATTCCCATGGATTTATATGCAGCAGATAAAGAACCTTTCTCTCTTGTTAATGATAATAACTGTGCAACTCCTTTTCCAAAATCTGGTTCTTCCATAAAAACTCTGACCCTGAAATCAAAACGTTTTGGTAAATATGATTTCATGTCTACCACCCTTTTCCGAATCCACAGTTTGGATAAGTACAAACTTTACATCCAAGACATAATCCGCCTTCTCCAAGGTGTGCAAGTTCTTCTGCACTTACTTTATCATCTGCCATGATCCTTGGCAGAATAAGATCAAAAACAGTTCTCTTTGAATACATAACACATCCTGGAAGTCCCATGATCGGAATTATCTGATCTCCTTTTTTATAATATGCAAGTAAAAACATTGCTCCTGGCAAAACAGGTGCTCCATAAGATATGATATCGGCTCCTGTATTCTTGATCGCAAGTGGTGTCTTGTCATCTGGATCAACACTCATTCCTCCTGTGCATAATACCATTTCTGCCCCATTTTCGATAGCTTCTAAGATTGTTTTTGTTAAAAGTTCATTGTCATCTGGCAACTGTTTTGTACTGGTCACTTCTGCACCGTATTCTTTGATCTTTTCTGCCACAACTGGAGTAAATGTATCCTCAATTCTATGATAATACACTTCATTTCCTGTAGCTAAGATCACGGCTTTTTTCTTCTTATAAGGCAGAAGAGACAGGATTGGTGTATCCCCAACCCTGTCTTTGACTTCCTGCATCTTATCTTTTTCAATGACCAGTGGAATGATTCTCGTACCTGCTAGTTTGTCCCCTGCTTTGACTGGAGTATTTCCAGATCTTGTCGCGATCATCATCTGTCCGAAAGAATTGACGGTAAATAGTTTTTCTTTGTCGATCTTTAAGAGTCCGTCATATTCGGCAGATAATTCAATCTTACCTTCCTTAACTTCTGACTCTTTCATTCCTTCATTCTTGCACAGATCACAAAGGATCCTTGCTGCATCATTTTCATGAAGCATATCGTCTCCGGCTTCCCAGACGTATAAATGATCTTTTCCAAGGGATAACAACACTGGGATATCTTCTTCTTTGACTACATGACCTTTCCTGAATCTTGCGTCTTTTGTAACACCTTTGATGATCTGTGTGATATCATGACATAGCACAGTTCCTACAGCATCTTTTGTATCCACTAATTTCATTGTTTTTCACCTTCTACTTCTTATTTATTAATTGTAAATCCATAAGATCTGAAGACTTTTAATGCTTTTTCACTCTGTAAGAATTTTACGAATTTATCAGCTGCATCTTTATTTTTACTTTTCTTTAATGCTGCAACTGGATAAATAACTGGCGTTTTTAAAGCATCTGCTGGTGCTTCTGCAAGAACTTTTACATCCTTGTTACTTGCTGCATCTGTTGCATATACAACACCGCAAGAAGCACTTCCTTTTGCTACCCAATTTAAAACTTCTGTTACATTTGTTCCAAAGCTTGCTTTTTTCTTCACATCATTCCAGTTCTTTAAGTTTGTAAAGATTTCCTGTGCATACTGTCCAGCTGGAACGCTCTTAGGATCTCCTAATGCTATTGTATCAGCTTTTGTGATATCTTTAAAGGATGAAACTTTTGCATCACCTTTTTTAGGAGCGATCAGTACAACTTTGTTTTCTAATAATTCTACAACATCCCCCTTGCTGATGTATTTTTCTTTGACAAGATTGTTCATCTGTTCAGTCGCTGCTGACATAAATACATCCGCTGCCATTCCATTTTCAATCTGGCTCTGTAATTTTCCTGAACTATCATAACTTCCTTCTACTTTAATTCCTTTATTTTCTTTTTCAAACATTGGAATTAATTTCTCTGTGTAGCATTTTTCAAGACTAGCTGCAGCTGCAAGTGTGATGGTTGTTGTTTCTTCTTTCTTTGCTGCCTCTGTTGTGGATTTAGAACTGTCCTTACTGCTTCCACATGCTGTTACCCCAAGAACCATAGCTCCTGCTAATAACACTGCTAAAAATTTCTTTTTCATTTGTAACTTCCTCACTTTCTTAAAAATGTTATGTAAAATTTCATGGTTACCTTGTTTTATAATGTGGCTTTTTCCATATGACCTCTTTGAATATGGTATTTTTTGTCACATAGATTTTCTACTTCCTTACTGCTGTGGCTGACCAAGATTGCTGGTTTATCCAACATTGCCAGCATATTGGATAATTCATCTTGCATCTGTTCTCTTAAGTATTCATCCAACGCTGAAAATGGCTCATCCATCAAGATGACTTCCGGTTCACACACAAGCATCCTTGCTAACGCTGTTCGCTGTTTTTGCCCTCCTGAAATCTGTCTTGGATATCTTTTTGCTAATTCTTCGATATGAAATCGTTTCATCATATCATTTGTCTTTTGTTCGATTTCATCCTTCGGAAATCCTTTTGCTCTTAATCCTGTTTTGATATTCTCTTCAATCGTCATATTAGGAAACAGTGCATATCCCTGAAATAAATATCCAATCTTTCGTTTTTGTGGTGGCAGATCGATCTTTTTCTCGGAATCATAAAGTATTTTCCCGTCTAGTACAATTCTCCCACTATCTGCAGTTTCCACGCCTGCGATACATTTTAAAGTAATGCTTTTTCCACTTCCAGAAGGTCCCATAAGCCCTGTACAACCTGTTTCTACATTGAGTTCTGACTCTAATGTAAATTCTTTTAGTTTCTTTTTGATCTTTACTTCAAGACTCATACATCTCTCCTTACGCTTCCTGTTTCTTCTTTTCCATGATCAGATAAATATTCATGGCTGCTACGATTGCAAAACAAATGATCACGATCACAAGTACATACTGATATGCTGCATCCATATTTCCCGCTGCGACTTCAGAGTATACTGCAAGTGGCAGAGTTCTTGTTCTTCCCGGAATATTTCCAGCAATCATTGCTGTTGCTCCGAATTCACCAAGTCCTCTGGCAAATGCAAGCACTCCACCAGAAATGATCCCTGGCAGTGCATTTGGGATCATAACTCGAAAGAAAATGCTCCACTCACTCATTCCAAGTGTTCTTGCCGCAAAGATCAGGTCTTCATCAATCTGTTCCAGGGCACCTCTTGCAGAACGGTACATCAATGGAAATGACATCACAACTGCCGCAAGGATCGTTGCGCCCCATGAAAATGCAATCTTGATCCCAAGATAATTTTCAAATAATTTTCCTACTGGTCCATATGATCCGAAAAATACAAGCAAGAAAAACCCTGCAACAGTTGGTGGTAATACTAATGGCATCGTAAAGATCCCATCCCAGAAGATTCTTGTTGCGTCTGATTTACGATATAAAATCCATCTTGCTGCTAATAGTCCTAAAATAAAGGTAAATAAAATCGCGATCGTTGCCGTTTTCATCGATATGATGATCGGTGATATATCCATACATTGTCTCCTCTCTTAGTTTCTTCCGCAATCTTCTGTGTTTTCCCTTAAAGTATCTAATCCATGTGGCAGCTGATCAATGATAAAAGAAAGACTCTCTTCCACTGCCTTTTTGCTTCCAGGAAGATTAATGATCAATGTTTTCTTTCTTATTACACTGACACCTCTTGATAACATGGCTCGTTTTGTGATCGTCATAGAACCTGCTCTGATCGCTTCTGAGATTCCCGGCACATTGCGGTCTGCAACAGCTAAAGTTGCTTCTGGTGTACGATCTCTTGGAGAAAGCCCTGTCCCACCGGTTGTAATAATTAAATCAACCTGCCGGCTGTCGCTTAAACGGATCAGATGTTTTTTGATCTGAGCTTCTTCATCCGGAAGAAGGATTTCTTCTACGATCTTAAATCCATGTTCTTTTAAGATTTCTGCTGCTCTTGGACCGCTTGTATCCACTCGTTCTCCTCTGGAGCCTTTATCACTCAATGTCATGACTGCTGCCATGTATGGCATATCTTTCTCTGGGTAAATGACCTCAATCTTATCTCCGACTTTAATCGTTCCGCTTTCTAATACTTTTGCAAAGATACCTTCTCTTGGCATGATACAGTCCCCAACACGTTTATATATCTCACAATGACTATGGCATTCTTTCCCAATCTGAGTGATCTCAAACTTTGCATCATTACAGATCAGTTTTGTTCCAACTGGAAGTTTCTTAAAATCAATGCCGTAAGCAAGAATATTTTCCCCAAAATCACCCTCGATCACGGAAGCACCTTTTTCATTGAATTCATCCACAATATCCGCGCTCAAAAAACTAACCTGACGATGCCATTTTCCTGCATGGGCATCTCCTTCTAATCCAAAGTCTTTGATCACATTGACTTCGTTGATATTTTTCTTCACGGTTCCTCGTTTTTCACTGATACAGACTGCTTTTATGATTCCTTCCATACAAATTCACCACTCTTTCCACCTGTTTTCTCTACTAAATGTATCTCTGACATAACCATATGTTTGTCAATTGCCTTGCACATATCATAAATCGTTAATAAAGCAATCTGTACTCCTGTCAGTGCCTCCATCTCAACGCCTGTTTTCCCTGTTGTTTTGACAAGACAGACTGCTTTGATCTCTTTGGTTTCTTCTAGCATTTCAAAATCAACTTTACACTTTGTAAGCATCAGAAGATGGCACATCGGGATCAGTTCAAATGTCTTCTTTGCCGCCATGATCCCTGCGATCCTTGCAGTTCCTAAGACATCTCCTTTTGCCATACTTCCTTCTTTGACTTTTTCAAAGATCTCATCATTAACTTTGATCTTTCCTTGTGCGATCGCTGTTCTTGTTGTTTCTTTTTTCTTCGTCACATCGACCATGACCGCATTCCCATGCTGATCAAAATGTGAAAATTCTCCCATTTATCTTATCCTCCAATTGTATACATCTTGCTGTTTGACGGCATTTCTTCAAAATGATGTGCCTGTGGTTTTTTATAAATGATTTCTTTTAAAACCTGTTTGATCTCTTCGTCTGACGTTTCAGCCTTTCTTAACAGATCTCTTAAATTTCCTGCTTCTTCATAATAAAGACATGGTTTGATCCCACCGATAGAAGTCAAACGAATACGGTTGCATGTATCACAAAATTTTCCATGTAATGCCTCGATCCATCCGATCATTCCCTTATATCCTTCCATTGTTTCATAAACTGCTGGCCCATTTCCCATTCTTTGTTCGGTTTTGTGAAATCTGATCCCTTGATCTTTTAAGTTCTTTCTGATTTCATTTCTTGTTAATGCTATCGTTGTCTTCTTATTTCCAAGCGGCATTTGTTCAATAAATCGTATACAGATTTTATGATCTTTTATATAGTCTATAAATTTTTGAATATCCTCCATCGTCGTCCGTTCTGTCAACACAACATTTATCTTTATATTCAATCCTATATTGATTGCTTTATTAATTACTGATATGACCTGTTTGTATCCATCGAATCCTGTGATCTTTTTATATTTCTCCTGATCCATAAAATCAAGACTTATATTGATCCCATCCACTCCTGCCTCTGCCAATTTCACTAAATCTTTTGATAATAAGATTGCATTGGTTGTTAACGTAACTTTGTTAACTCCATCCGTTTTCTTTAATTCACGGATAAAATCTGAACAACCTTTTCGTACCAACGGTTCGCCACCTGTGATCTTAAATTTGTCAATTCCAAGCGTTGTAAGAATCTTACATACTCTTAGGATCTCCTCATATCTTAAAATCTCCCCATGTGACAACATTTCTTCATGATCAGGGCGGCAATAGGTACAATATAAATTGCAACGATCCGTGATCGATATTCTTGCATAATCAATGGTTCTTTGAAATTGATCTTTCATCTCTTTCTCCTATCGTTATTCTCAACCAAGAATAACGCCTGTCTAAAATCAGACAGGAAAAACCATGTTTTAACATTCTTCCTGTCTGTTCGTTCTTCTATTCTAATATGATTGATTTTTCTTCTTTTTCTTCTATGTACCCAATTATTTTAGCACATGGGATTGTGTTCTGTAAATCCTCTAATAAATTTTTTGCATCATTTTCGCTAACTGCGATCATCAATCCTCCAGATGTCTGTGGATCATATAAAATATCTTCCAATGCTCTATTTATTTTTTTTGTTTTTGAAACACCTTCACTTGCATATTTACGATTCCTATAAGCACCTTCCGGGATCATTCCAAGGTCTGCCATAGAAAGAGCTTCTTTGTGATATGGAATCTCTTCTGTCATAAAATGAATCGTTACATCACTGCCCTGTGCCATCTCATAACCATGTCCAAGTAATCCAAACCCAGTAACATCCGTACAACTGTGCACTTCATATTTTACCATAATATCTCTGGCATATTTATTGAGCTGTCTCATCTGATCATAGATCTTATCCATTACTTTTTGATCGATAAATTCAGCCTTTGCTGATGTTGTTAAAATTCCAACTCCTAACGGTTTGGTCAAAATTAAAATATCTCCAGGTCTTGCCCCGCTGTTTGTCAAAAATTTTTGAGGATGTACAAATCCAGAAACAGATAAACCATATTTGGGCTCTTGATCGTGAATCGTATGTCCACCTGTGATGATCACTCCTGCTTCATATGCTTTTTTATAACCACCTCGTAAAATTGCCTGAATGCTTTCTTTTGGCATATCTTTTGTGACACACATGATATTTAAGGCAAGCTTTGGATCTGCTCCCATCGCATAAATATCACTGATCGCATTCACTGCTGCAATCTCTCCGAACATTTCCGGATCGTCAACGATCGGCGGGAAGAAATCCAATGTCTGAACAAGTGCTGTATTTTCATCAATTTTATAGACAGACGCATCATCACTTTTATCAAAACCAACTAATAACCGTTCATCTGATCTTGTTGGAATTCCGTCTAATAATTTTGCTAAAGTTCCAGCTCCAACTTTTGCCCCACATCCTGCACACTGGGCGAGTTTTGTTAATTTCACTTCTGTTTCCATAGACCTTATCCTCCCGTAAATGTTCATGATCTCTCTTAAACATTATCTCTTGTTACATCTTTTAACCACTTGAAACTGCGATATCTGATCAATGTGATCGGTACTTTGATCAATTCATCACTCATCAATAATACATAAACTGCCGGCACACTCCAATGTAATACAAATGCAGCCAATGCTCCTAATAAAATCGAACATCCCCACATCGTTGATACATCCATGATCAAGCCAAACTTCGTATCGCCGCCAGATCGGAAGATTCCAACGACCATTGTTGTATTAAATGCCTGTGCGATCACAAAATAAGACATCACATAAAACATCATTTTCAGATAGTATCTTGCGGTTGCACTTAAGGATAAGAAAGAAATTACAACTGGAGATGCAATTAAGATCAATCCTCCTCCAATCACTCCCATCACCACACTTAAAATGATAAACCGTTTGGCATAGGCTCTTGCATGATCGAATTTTCTCTCACCGATCGTCTTTCCAAGATAGATCGCTGTGGCGCTGGATAGCCCAAAAGACACAACCGTTGCTAACTGTCTCGCCACCTGTGCAACAGAATTGGCTGCAACTGCAGAACTTCCCATATGTCCAAGAACTGCTGTATTGGCTGATGTTCCAAGCCCCCACATTACCTCATTTAAAACAACTGGGAGGGAATAGACTAAGAAATCTCTCACTAACAGTTTGTCCTGATGAAGGAAATAGTGAACTCTGAATTTTACATCTTTATTATATATTTTTGCATAACCACAAACCAGAACAAGTTCCATAATCCTTGCGATCAATGTCGCAATCGCTGCTCCACGGATTCCAAGAGCTGGGAATCCAAATAATCCAAAAATAAAGATCGCATTAAAAACCACATTGCATAAAAATGATGCTAGATAAACAACTGTTGCCACGATCACTCGTTCAATGCTTCGCATGACATATAAATATACATTGGTAATTCCCATGATAATATATGAACATGCAACGATCCTTAAATACTTAACTCCTTCTGCGATCACCTGTGGATCATTTGTAAAAATTCTCATCAACGATGCTGGAATTGTAAATGCTGCGATAGTGAATATCGCAGTTATGATCACTGCTGATCTAATTCCTAATGCCAAGATCTTTTCAATCGCTGTCTTGTCACCTTTTCCCCAGTATTGTGCAGTAAGAACGGTTGCCCCCGATGTTAATCCAAACAAAAACAGTACCATAATGTACTGAATCTGGCCAGCAAGAGAGGCCCCTGATAATACTTTTTCACTGACTTTTCCAAGCATCACAACATCGGCTGCTGTTACTCCAACGTTGATCAGATTCTGCAATGCCATCGGAACGACCAGTGCAAATACATTTTTATAAAAATCTTTCCATTTGATGCTTAAATCATTCAATCTTTTTCTCCTGTTCTTTTCATTTCCTCATAATAGGATATAGAAGCTTTGTCTGCTTGTCAAGCACATATTGCCTGCCTGTATTTCATTTAGTATCCCCAAAAATGAAAAATAAAAACCACTTAATAAAATCATCTGCAGATTCATCATTGCGATATTTATTAAATGGTCTTTACCTTTATAATTAGAATTTAATTTTTTGGCATTTATAGATATGTAGTTTATTCTTCGATTTTTAATGCTTCTTCATTGCTGAGCTCTTTACCATCTTTTGTTGTTGCAACATAGTAGATATCGCCTTCTTCTGGCTGATAATAGATATCTAAATTTACGATCGTGTTCATTTTAACACCAGCTGCTTTTAAATTTTCTTTAACAAGTTTCTCTGTGTCTTTTACATCTATGTTGCGTTCCTGAAACTGTACTTCGATTTTTGTTTTCATACTACTCTCCTTCTTCTTGATCATCTACTCTTTATGTCAACTCTTGATGTGATTATTATTAGATTCTTGTATGCGTACATTGTATTCTACATACGATTTATAATTCATATTATAGCCTTTTTTTCCAATTTATTCAACTTGAATCTGATTTAGTACAAAATCTATCTACTTTTCCTTGATCTTTTTTCCATAACTTTTTGGATGATCATATCTGCGATCCATCCACATAAGAGCCCAATGATCAAACCTCCTAAAACGTCCGTTGGATAATGAACGTATAAATACATTCTTGAAAATGCGATTAAAACAGATACTATCAAAGCTCCTGCTGCCATTCTCTTTCTTCCCGCAAAATACAGCGCACTGACCGATGCAAATGATGCAGCTGTATGTCCCGATGGAAAAGAATAATCCTTCAATGGTGTGACCAACAGCTGGACCGTCTGATTAATGCTATATGGTCTTATTCTTGCCACGATCGGTTTTAAGATCACATTACAAATGATCAAATCTGCAATTAATGCAACTGCCATGTATACTCCTGATTTTCTTGTTTTTGGTATCAGTAATAAAATGACTGTTAAAATGATCCATACGATCCCTGCATCTCCCAGTTTCGTAATAGCTACCATAAATCTGTCTAATAATGGAGTATGGATCGTTTGAAGTTTGTCTAAAATCTGAAATTCAAATCCCATAATGGTCTTACTCTGCCTTTCTTTTTCTATTATAACATTGATTCTTTGATTTTATAAAACATTGATACATAGGTTGTATCCTTAGATTCTAAAATATGCCGTACTCCTATTTCTCGAAGCTGCTTCGTTGTCTTTTCTCCAATACTGATACACGGAATATTCTCTATCCATTGTTGCTTTTCTTCTCCTATCTGATCAAAAAATCTTCGAGCTGATGATGCACAGGTAAAAGAAACACTTCGGATATCTTTCATTTCTGGAATTTCACTTAAAATCTTTCTATTATTTTCATACATGACCTTTTCTGTTACCTGACAGATCGGTGTAAGGGCTTTTTTTAATTTTTCTCCACCAGATATGCCTTTACAGTACCAGACCACATCCTTTGCATCTACTTCCTGTTTCATAAGTTCGGAAAGATTGATCTCTCCTGCTTCTTCTGGCATAAGATCTGCTATAATCCCATATTGCATCAAGACATCTTTTGTCTTTTTACCTACAACGACAATTTTTTTATCGAAGAGATCTCGAAGATCCAGATTCGAAGATTTCATCTGTTTCATAAAACCATGAATTCCATATCTGCTTGTAAAAATCAGATAGGTCACTTTCGCTAATTCCTCTTTGGAAATCCGGTCATATCTATAAGAAATCTCTCCTGTCTGAAGTTCCTTGACCTTATATCCATGATCTTTTAATATCTGCGCTAACTTTGATGGCTGATCTCCTATTTTGGTAACTAAATGACAGGTTGTATCTTCTGATTTTTGAATCTGTTTTTGAAGTTTCACAACCTTTCCTACAACAATGACTGCTGGTGATGAAAGTTTTTCTTGCTTTACTTTTTCATGAATCGTATTTAATGTTGCTTCACACGTTTGCTGCTTTGTAGATGCTGCACTAGAAACAACTGCAACAGGTGTATTGGCATCCATTCCATTTTTTAATAGATTCGTTGTGATCTCTTCTAGTTTCGAAAGTCCCATTAAGAACACTAAGGTTTCTTCAGACTTTGCCATAGATGCAAAATTAAGATCAGATAACTGATTTCTTCGATCATGTGCTGTCACAACACGGAATCCTTTGGAGATTCCTCGATGAGTTACAGGAATCCCCGCAAGTTCCGCAGCTGCGATACAGGAGCTGATTCCTGGAACAACTTCACAATAAATTTCATGATCGGCTAAATATATGGCTTCTTCTCCACCTCTTCCAAAGACAAATGGATCCCCACCTTTTAAACGCACTACGATATCATATTGTAATGCTTTTTGTGCTAATAATTCATTGATCTGTTCTTGTTTCATCGTATGATGATGATTTTCTTTTCCAACATAGATATGTTCGCATCCTCCTTTTGTTTCATCTAATAATTCTTGTGGGATCAATCTGTCATAAATGACACAATCCGCTTTTTTTAAGATTTCTTTTCCTTTAACCGTGATAAGTCCTGGATCTCCCGGTCCTGCACCAATTAAATATACGATTCCTGCCAGCTGTTTTTTGATATTTTTTACTGCCGTTTGTGCTAAGATCTCAGGGCATGTTCCATAAACTTTCGTATATGCCTGTTTACTTCCATCTTCATTTCCAAACATAGCATATAGTTCATACCCTTGATCTGTCTTTTGACATCTGGCACCTGTCGGAGTATGACAACTGCCTCCCATTTGTTCTAAGAAATTTCGTTCTGCACATACTTCGTTCATTGTTTCTTCATCACAAAATACATCCAACATCTTTTGCAATTCTTTCTGATCTTCTCTTACTTCCAAAGCCAGAGCACCCTGTGCTGGTGCTGAGATCATGTCTTCTGGCGCCAGATATTGCGTGATCACATCTTCCATTCCTAGTCTTTTAAGACCTGCTGCCGCAAGAACGATTCCATCTAATTGTTGTTCCTCCATTTTTCGAAGTCTCGTATCAACATTCCCTCGAATATTTATAATCTGAAGGTCTGGTCTTAACTTTAATAACTGAAATGCTCTTCTTTTGCTTCCTGTTGCTATCACAGCACCTTCTCGTAATTCAGACAGATGTTTCGCTGTTCGAAGGATCAACACATCTCTTGGATCTTCCCTTTTCCATACTTTTGTAAAAACAAGGCCTTTTGCCGGGGTTGACGGCATGTCTTTCATGCTGTGAACTCCCATATGGATTTCCCCAGAAATGATCTTTTCTTCAATCTCTTTGACAAACAGACCTTTTCCACCAATTTTATCTAATGGTTTTTTCTGAATCTTATCACCTTTTGTTTTAATGATCTGGATTTCAAAAGTGTGTTCTGGATAAGCTTTCGCTAATTTTTCCTGAACATATTTTGTCTGGATCAGTGCAAGGCGTGATCCTCTTGATCCGATGATATATTTCATAGGTCATTTTCCTTTCTTTGTCTCTATCCCAAAAAGCTGTTCTACCATCTTCTTATAATCTGCTTGTTCCTGTCTTGTTTCTAAATGTTTTAATTCCTGAATCGGTTCTTTGATCATGCGCTGCAAGGATGCATTTAACACCTTCTTTAGAAGTTTCTGCTCTCTTGTTCCAAAATCTATTTTTCTTGATAAATATGAATAACTATCTTCCACGATCTCTGTACATTTTTCCTGTAAGGAGCGAATTGTTTCTTCCATTGGTGCCTGAAACAGCCACTGCATCGTTTCTTCTTTTGCTTTGCTGATCATCGTATTGCTTTGTCTGCAAAGTTCTTCACGTTCTGACTGATTTGCTTTAGAAATCTCTTTGATCGTATCTAAATTGATCAGATTTACCTTTGCGTCATCTGAAAGTTTTGGATCAATATCTCTTGGTGCTGCAAGATCTAAAAATGTAACTTGTTTTTCTGGCGTATAATATTCTTGTTTTACAACCACATGTGGTGCTGATGTTGCAGATACTACAATATCACATTGTTTCATGATCTCATATCTTTGTTCGTAAGAAATGATCTCAATCTCTTGAAACTCTTTCTGAACATTTCCTGCATGCGCTAGTGTTCTGCTGCATAAATAAATCTTGCCTGCTTCATATTCCTGCAGATAACGAAGTGCAAGAACTGCAGTATCTCCGCTTCCGATCACCAAGACCATTTTGTCTTTGATATCACATATTTTCTGTAATTCACAGATTCCGATATATCCAACAGATACTGGTTTCTCACTTATTCTAAACGTTGTTTTTACCTTTTTTGCACAAGTAATAGCATCTCTTACGACTTTATTTAGTTCTTTCTTGCTAAATCCCATGGTTCTTGAAAAATCCAAGGCATCTTTTACCTGTCCAAGAATCTGATCTTCTCCTAGTACCATAGATTCTAATCCTGCGGTTACTTGAAACAGATAAGAAACTGCTTTATCTTCTTCGCAATGTCTGATATATTGCTCGATCTCTGCTTTATCGAACATATCACAGTATATATTTTGTATTTTTTTGATCTGTTGTTCATCATCAAAAAAATAATAAATCTCACTGCGGTTACAGGTCGATAAGATCATCACCTGTTCAACCCCGATTCCCTCTGCTTTATGAAAAAATTCAAGCTTCTTCTGATCCGTAAATGAAATTTCATCACGAATGGTAAGATCTGCATTTTTATAATCAATTCCTAGAAATCCAAACTGCATAGAGCCTCTCCTGCAAGTTTACATGTTTTCTCAATATCTTCTTCTGTATGTGCGTTAGAAATAAACATTGTCTCAAACTGAGATGGTGCAATATAAATTCCGCGATCTAGTAAATATCCAAAATAATCTGCATACTGTTCTGTATTGGATGTCACAGCACTTTCAAAATCTCTGACTTTCTGGTCTGTAAAGAATACACTCATTAAAGATCCAATCTGATTAACACAAATATGTCCTTTTCCTGCTTCTCTTGCTGCATCAGCAAGTTTTCTTGTTTTTTGCTCTAGTCTTTCGTAAATCTGCGGATCATTTTTTAAGATATTTAATGTCTCAATTCCTGCAGTTGTTGCAACTGGGTTTCCTGACAATGTTCCTGCCTGATAAACTGGCCCATCTGGAGAGATCATCTGCATGATTTCTCTTCTTCCGCCATACGCACCAATCGGCATTCCTCCACCAACAATTTTTCCAAGTGTTGTGATATCCGGCTTGATATTATAATACTGCTGTGCTCCTCCTAGAGATAGCCTAAAACCTGTAATAACCTCATCAAAGATCAATAATGATCCGTGATCTTTTGTGATCTCTCTTAAAAATTCGAGAAATCCTTCTTCTGGAAGTACTAATCCCATATTAGCTGCCACCGGTTCTACGATCACTGCTGCGATCTGATCTTTATTTTCATCAAATAGTTTTTGTACAGAATCTTTGTCATTGTATTCTGCGACTAATGTATTCTTCGTATCATCTTTTGGAACCCCGGCACTATCTGGAACAGATGTTGTAAGTGCTCCCGATCCTGCTTTTACTAACAAACTGTCGGAATGTCCATGATAGCATCCGCGGAATTTAACGATCTTATCTCTCCCTGTAAACCCTCTGGCTGCACGGATCGCACTCATAACAGCTTCTGTTCCAGAACTTACCAGACGGCTTACTTCCATAGACGGGATCAATTCACTGATCAATTCTGCAAGGATCACTTCCTTCTCTGTTGGTGCTCCGAAAGTCAAACCGTTTTCACAAGAGTCCATGACTTTTTTGATGACTTGAGGATGAGCATGTCCTAAGATTCCAGGTCCCCATGAACATACATAATCGATATATTCATTTCCATCGGCGTCAATAATACGGTCTCCTTCTGCAGATTCCATGAATCTTGGAGTACGATTTACCGCACGGAATGCACGAACTGGACTGTTTACCCCTCCCGGAATATGTACTTTTGCTCGTTCATATAATTCTTTTGATCTTGTATCTTTCATTTTATCTTTCCTCTTCTTTCAGCCATTTTGCAACATCAAGTGCATGATATGTAATGATCATCTTTGCACCAGCACGTTTTAATCCGACCATATTTTCCATAACGATCTTTTTCTCATCGATCCATCCATTGGCCGCAGCTGCTTTTACCATGGCATATTCTCCGCTTACATTGTATGCAACGATCGGAATATTGTATTTCATAGATGCTTCTTTCATAATATCCATATAAGCAAGTGCTGGTTTGGCAATGATCAAATCTGCTCCTTCTTCGATGTCTTCCCCGATCTCTCTTAGAGCTTCCTGTCCATTTGCCGGATCCATCTGGTATGTTTTTCTATCTCCAAATCCTGGTGCAGAATGTGCTGCATCACGAAATGGTCCATAGTATCCTGACGCAAACTTGGCACTATAAGACATGATCGGTGTGTATACAAATCCTGCTTCATCTAAAGCTTCACGAATAGCTTTCACTCGAAGATCCATCATATCACTTGGCGCAATGATATCTGCCCCTGCTTTTGCATAACTTACAGATGCCTTTGCAAGAAGCGGAAGTGTTTCATCATTTAAGATCACTCCGTCTTTCACAAGACCACAGTGTCCATGAGATGTGTATTCACAAAGACATACATCCGCAATGATCAAAAGTTCTTCATACTCTTTTTTGATCTGGCGGATCGCCTTTGGCACAATTCCATCTTCAGCATATGCACCGCTTCCAACTTCATCTTTATGATCTGGGATTCCAAAGATTAAAATTGCTTTGATCCCCGCTTCTTTAATCCTGTTAATTTCCTCTGATAAACAATCCAGCGAATACTGATAAATCCCTGGCATAGATTCTACAGAATGTTTGATATTTTCTCCTTCTGTAACAAAGATTGGATAGATCAATTCATCAATTCTCACATGATTTTCTCTTACCATATCTCTCATATAGTTGCTTGTTCTTAATCTTCTTGTACGTTCCATTTTTACTGTTCCTCGATTTCACTCTGATATATATTTTTGAATGATTTCATTGATTCGTTGTTCTTCCAATGAATCAATATCCTCTAATCCGATTTGTAATAATTCTTTATAAAATGCCTTTCGTTCCTGTTCTGTGGCAATGCATGATTTTGCAAGCTTTCTCAGACTTCCCAAGATCTGTGCAAGTTGTCCTAATTCTTTATTCAAATCTGGTTTGATCTTTTCTTTTAAATACTGTGTGATCAACGGACTCTGCCCGCCACTTGAAAATGCAGCGACAACTTCTCCTTCTTTTACATAGGATGGAAAAATAAAGCTGCAATCTTCTTTCTGATCGACCGCATTGACAGGAATCTTCTTTCGTCTGCAGATCTGGCTGATCTCATGATTTGTTTTTTGATCATCGGTTGCTGCGATCACAAAATCTGCCTCATTAAAATCTTTCTCCATAAACGTTCGAAAGATTCGGCAAATCTGATCGATCTGCCGAATCTGTGTTATCATCTCTGGTGCGATCACGGTAATATCTGCTTCAAAATCTTTTAAAACTTCAATCTTACGAAGTGCGATCTTACCACCGCCGATCACTAGACATTTTTTCTTCTTTAGTTGTACAAACATTGGAAAATATGCCATTATCTCTGTGTCCTATTTTATATATTCTTTTGCGATTTCCTTGATTCCTTCTGGATGTTTTAAATTCCACTGTGAAAAGTTAAGTTCTTCACTCTCAACTGCCTGTCCTAATTTTACCAAGAACTGTGGAATATCTTCTTCTAAAATGATCCCTACTTCTTCTCCCATCTTCTCTTTTCCCTGAAGATCAGATCCATTGATATGAAGTACAAATGCAGAATGAGCAACTTTATCAATTACTTTCATACTTCCGTGGAATCCGATCTCTCCGATCTGATGTGTTCCACAAGAAGACATACATCCAGAAATATGAATCTTAGGCAGTGAACCATCCTTTAATCCAGCTTCTCTTTCTGCTTCGATCACTTTGTGTAATAATCCTTGAGAATCTCTTAATCCAACCTGACAGATCGTTGCTCCGATACAAGATACAGATGTCTCAAACAACGTTTCTGCACCATCATCTGTCGCATCTAAAACTTTCTTTGCTTCATCTCCTGTCAGATTGATGATGTACATTGTCTCATCTGGTGAAATTCTTGCTTCCACTTCATCCATATCTTTGATCACATCATAAATCTCTCCTAATTTCTCAGGTTTTGGACAGCCACCGAATGGGTGATAAGAAACTGCATATAATCCTTCCTGTTTCTGATCGATTACTCGTTTACCAGATACTTTACTTCCATCTCCCTGTTTCTTCACTTCAGAAATTTCTACATGAAGATCAAGATCCTGTCCGGATGCGAAAACTTCATCTAATTTCTCATGGAAAGCTTTGATATATCCTTCTTCACCTAAAGTCTCCTGCATATAACGCGTTCTTGCTCTTCCACGTTGTTTATAATTTCCATGTGCGATGAATGTTTCTCTCATTGCACAAATATAATAAAGAATCTTCTCTGGTTGTACATTCTCAGCAACTTTCAGTCCAAATCTCGCATTGTTACCAAGTCCTCCAGCACTGTAAACATCAAAGTTTCCATCTTCCCTTGCCACAAATCCAAGATCACGGAATGTTGCATGTGTCTCATTAGCTGGCCCGTTTGAAAATCCAACTTTTAATTTTCTTGGCATAACTTCTTTTTTGATAAATGTCATCAAATATTCTCCAGCCGCTTCGGCATATGGAAGAACGTTAAAATATTCTCCTTTTTCAACACCTGACAATGGAGATACGGTTACATTACGTGGAAAATCTCCACCTCCACCCATTGTGACAATACCATGATCTAATCCACCTTCCATGATTCCATAAATTGCTTCTGGCTGTAAGTTATGTAACTGAATCGTCTGACATGTCGTCAGGTGAACTTTATCTACATTATATGTTTTAATACTGTCTGCGATAAATTTTAATTTATCTTTTGTTAAATGGCCCCCTGACATACGAAGACGGATCATACTTGCTTTTCCATCTTTCTGTGCATAACTTCCGTAACCACCGGAAAATCCTTTGTAATCTGCTTTACTTAGTTCTCCTGCATAAAACTGGTCTGTCTTTTCTTTAAATGCTGGCAGGTCTTGTTTCCATTCCTGTGGATTGATCGTTTCCATATGTAAAATTCCTTTCTGAACATTTTGTTTCTTTTATTATGTGAATTCTTATAAAATACCACATTTGTCTTATCATACCACATTTACATAATTGTTTGAATGATTTCTTTCCTTTTCTACAAGAAATGATTCGATTGCTTTTGCAAGGTTTTTATGTCCTTTTTCATTCATATGTTCCATATCTGCCTTACTTGGCTTGGCTACATCACTTGCTGCAAGGAAATCACATCCGTACTTCCATGCAATCTTTAAATAAGTCTGTTTTAATTGCTTGGATACTTTCACAGAATGCTGGTCAAATTCAAGATCAAATCCTGGTTTCCATACATCTTCTCCTAATTCGATCGGAGATACTAATAAAATATCGATCGCTGGATCAGCTTTTCTGATCTGCTGGATCAGTTTTTCGATTCCTTTTCCGATGCGATCTGCACTTGCATGGTTATATGTTTTGCAATCATTGGTTCCAAGCATTAAAACAACCTGGTCAAGTGGTGCGTGTGTCTCTAAGAGCATTGGAAGTACTTTCGCTCCATTTCTTCCATCTCTTGTCACATCGTCAAATACACTGGTTCTTCCACATAATCCTTCTTCTATAATTCGATATCCTTTATCGTAAAGCTTCTCTGCTAAAATTCCTGTCCATCTTGTTTCTCTGTCATATCTTCTTGTTGTACCTGGGATCAGTCCATATGTATTGGAATCTCCAAAGCATAATATCTCTTTCATGTCTGTCACCTTCTTCGTTATATTTCATATAATTCTAATAGGAATAATATGATTATAAGAAATGAAATTGTACTTGTCAATAGGTTATGAACAGAAAAATACCTTATAAGATATAAAAATATCCTATAAGGCATTATAGATTTGTGCTATTTTTAATTTAATTTTTCTCACACGCACTCTGAATTATTTTTTTCCAACCATACTTTTTATGTTTCCATCGCTCCTCTTCCATTAATGGCTCATACTTATCACACTTAATCTGGTCAAAAATCGTTTTATCATAAATTCCCAAAGCAATTCCTGCCAAATATGCTGCCCCAATTCCTGATAATTCTTCCATATTAGGAACCAAGACATTATTTCTTAGCATATCACTTTGAAATTGCATCAAATATTCATTTTTTGTTGGTCCGCCATCAACTTTTAATTTTTCCATCTTAATATTTGCATCAAGTGTCATCGCGTCAATAACATCTGAAATCTGATAGGCAATACATTCTGTACATGCCCTTACGATCTCTGCCTTTTTTGTCGTTCTTGTAATTCCAGATAATTCTCCTTTTACGTGACTATTCCAGTAAGGCGCACCTAATCCTGTAAATGCCGGAACAAAGTATAATTCATCATTTTGTTCTGCTTTTTTACAAAGTGGTTCTACTTCTTTTGGCGAACTGATCAACTCGACATCGTCCTTAAGCCATGAGATCACAGCACCTGTATAATTGATATTTCCTTCTAATACATATGTTACTTTCCCATCAACTCCCCATGCTAAAGAAGTTGCCAGTCCATGTTCACTTAATACAGCTTCTTCTCCGATATTCATCATAATGGAGGACCCTGTTCCATAGGTAGCTTTTGTCTCTCCTTTTTTGTGGCATCCATGTCCAAATAAGGCTCCATTTGAATCACCCATTACAGCATGAATCGGAACTTGATGTTCAAAAAATCCTTCAAAATCTGTTGTTCCAAAACATGAATCCGATCCGCAGACTTCTGGAAGATCTTCTTTATTAATTCCAAAAATCTCACAGATTCCCTCATCCCATGTTAATGTAAAAATGTTAAATAACTGAGTTCTAGCTGCATTTGAGAAATCTGTTTTGTAAGACTTTTCTTTACTTAACTGATAGATCATCCACGTATCGATCGTTCCATAACATAACTCATGTTTTTGTGCTTTTTCCTTTGCACCTTCTACATGTTTTAACAACCATGAAAACTTTGCTGCTGGAAAATATGGAGAAAGTGGTAATCCTGTATGTTTTTTGATTCTTTCAGTTAACATTTGACTTTCAATTTCTTCACAGATTTCTGTTGCTCTTGCACATTGCCAGACGATTGCGTTATTCATCGCACAACCGGTGACTTTATCCCATATAACCGATGTTTCTCTCTGGTTACTGATCCCAATTCCTGCAACTTTATTTTTATCAATCCCTGCGTCTGTAACCAGTTTCTTTACAACATAAATCGTATTTTGATAGATTTCTTCCGGATTATGTGATACCCATCCAAGATCATTAATAATCTGTTTGTGTGAAAGGTCTTCTCTTCTTAACATAATACCTCGATCATTAAATAACAAAGCTTTTGTGCCTTGCGTACTCTGATCGATCCCAATAATATATTTTTCTGACATATAGTTTTCCTTTTCTATGCTAGAAGTTCCATAATCTTACTTATAATACCCTCTTCATTTAAAGCATAATGATCAAAAACTTCTTTGGATGTTCCTGATACAACTGGTGCATCTGGAAGTGCCATTGTATAAACTTTTTTCGGACATTCTCTGGAAATTGTCTGTGCTGTCATTGATCCTAGTCCTCCCATAGGCGCATGTTCTTCTACTGTTACAACAATTTTTACTTTTTTTGCCTTTTCTACTAATGTTTTTTCATCAAATGGTTTTAAACAATACATATCTAAAACTGCTACATGAATTCCTACTTCTTCCAGCTTGTATGCTGCATCTTTTGCTGCTTTTACCATCTCTCCGCAAGCAACGATCAACACATCTTCTCCATCTTTTACAGACACAGCATGATCTAACTGGAAATCCAGGTTATTTTCTTCATAAACATTTTCCACCGCATTTCTTCCAACACGAATATATGCTGGTTTTTCGTCTTTTAATAATTCTTCTGTTAATTTCTCCGTCAGTGCTGCATCACTTGGAATATAAACTCGCATGTTAGGGATTGCACTCATTGCCGCGATATCCTGTGCTGAATGATGACTCATTCCTAATGCCCCATAGCTGATTCCACCACTGATACCAATCAGTTTTACATTGGTATTTGAATATGCAACATCAACTTTACACTGTTCATAACTTCTGGTAGATAAAAAACTTGCCGGTGATACTGCATAACTCTTTTTACCAATCTTCGCAAGTCCTGCTGCAATACTTACAAGATCCTGTTCTGCAATACCTGTTTCTACAAACTGCTCTGGATATGTAGCCGCAAATGGTGTAAAAGAGCCACTCCCTCTGGAATCACTGCAAAGTGCGACAATATCTTTATCTGTTTTTGCAGCTTCCATTAATACATCACAAATTTTTTGTTTATTTGCCACTGTCTTCATTATTGTAATTCCTCCTCTTTTCTTTTTAAATCTGCCATGATCTGATCATATTCTTCTTTGGCTGGCACTTTATGATGCCAGTTTGCCTTATTTTCCATGATAGAAGATCCTTTTCCTTTGATCGTATTTGCGATTAATACCGTTGGTTTTCCTTTGACTGTTTTTGCAGTATCGAATGCTTTTTCAAGTTCTTTCATACTGTTTCCATCTTTCACATCAACGACATTCCATCCAAAACTTTTAAATCTTTCATGAAGATCATCATGTCCCATAACATCTTCTGTATTTCCTGAAATCTGCAATCTGTTTCGATCAATGATCGCACACAGATTATCTAATTTATACTGATGTGCTGCCATTGCTCCTTCCCATACAGACCCTTCTGCAAGTTCTCCGTCTCCCATCAGAACATAAACTCTGTTTTCTTGATGATTCATTTTTAATCCTTTTGCTATTCCTACACTCACTGGTAGTCCATGTCCAAGAGAACCTGAATTCATTTCAATTCCAGGAAGTTTATTATTGGGATGTCCAATATAAGCCGTATTAAATTTACTAAATTTCTCCTTAATTTCATCAAGGTTTAAAAATCCCTTTTCTGCTAAAATTGCATAATAGGATTCCATAGAATGTCCTTTACTTAAAATAAAGTAATCTCTGTCTTTATCATTTTGATTCTCAACAGAGATGTTCATCTGGTGAAAATATAATTCCACCAGAATTTCCATTTCACTCATATCTCCGCCAATATGACCAGCTTTTCCTGCACAAATAATATCAATCGTATCTTGTCTTAATTTATAACTTAATGCTTCTAAATTCATGATCATTTTCCCTTTCTAAAATCACTCTCCACGAAGATATGCTTTTACATCTTCTTCAATCGGATCATAAAGATCTGGTTTTATCCCAATATATTTACATGCTTCATACAACACTGAAACAACATTTTGATGAATTCCAACACAATGATGAATATACGGTCCCTCCACGATCTTAGCTTCTAATCGTTTGATATTTTCAACTTCTACCCATAAATATGTTCCCATACATTTTGGTCCTTCGACTCCTTTTGCATTTCCAAGAAGAAGCGAATATTCTCCATTATCTCCATCAAATCTACATAATGTTACTTCTCCATGTTTTGCTTCTGCTGTTAAACTTCCTGGATGTTCAAATGCTAATGGATAAGTTAAATCTGGTGTCTCTTTTGCAACAGATACTGGCCATGGACCACAATGCTGTAATAATTCTCCATTTTCGATATCTGGATGGCGGATTGTCCAATCAGCAAAAAATGATCTTGTATCATCTAATGTAGCTGCTTCTACCATGAGTGCTGTGATTGCTCCATGGATATCTGTTTCACAAACAACCGGAATTCCTTTTTCATTTAAAATTGCATTTGCTGCACATGGCATGATTCCAATCTCATCCTGAAGAGCATTCCAACATTGAATTGCTGCTGCCTTACATCCATATTTCTTGATCAGATTCTCCATTGCAACAGATAGCGCTGCTACCATTTCAACTTCATTTTCCTTGATAGAAACTTTCATTGTTTTTTTGATATCTTCTAATGCCGTTTGTGTCTGTTCATTTCCTTTGACTGCTTTCACTTCTTCAACCAATTCTGTCATTGGAATTGGAGATAACTGAATATTAAATTTTTCTAATAATTCTCCTTCATTGCACATTGTTGTCCAAAAATCAAATGGTCTTGTTGAAATCTGCAGGATACGAATATTTCGAAACTCTTTTACAACATTACATACTGCCATAAAATCTTTAATTCCACGTTCAAATACAGGATCATTTAACCTGCAGCTTGTCAGATATGTAAATGGAATTTGGAATCTTCTTAAAACCTTTCCTGTCGCAAACAATCCACACTGTGTGTCACGAAGTCTAACTCCATCTGGTTCTGGCCTTTCATCTAATGGTCCCCATAATAAAACTGGTACGTCTATTTTCTTTGCAAGTCTTGCACAGACATATTCTGTACCAAAATTACAATGTGGGAAAATCACTCCATCAACTTTCTCTTTTTTGAATTTCTCTACGATCTTGTCAACATCATGATCATCGTATAAAAGTCCTTCTTCATTGATATCTGTAATATCTACAAAATCAACGCCCAATTCCTTTAAACGCTCTGCTGTTAAACCTCTATACTTAACAGCATCCGGTGCACTAAATATACTTCTTCTTGTCGGTGCAAAACCTAATTTAATCTTTTTCATAGTATTCCTCTTTTTATAATTTTCTTCCATTCATTTTAATTACCTGCTGATACCATTGAAATGATTTTTTCTTAGTTCTTTTTAAAGTTCCTTTTCCAGAATCATCTTTGTCAACATAGATCAAACCATATCTTTTTTTCATTTCTCCTGTTGAAGCAGATACAAGGTCAATGATTCCCCACAGGCAATATCCCCATAGTTCAACTCCATCTTGTTCAACCGCATCTTTCATTGCCTGAATATGTTCCCTTATGTATTCGATTCGGTAATCGTCTTCGATATTTCCATTTGCGTCCATGGTATCTGCTGCACCTAATCCATTTTCCACAATAAATAATGGTTTTTGATAGCGGTCATATAAAGCATTCATTGTAATACGCAATCCTAATGGATCAATCTGCCATCCCCATTCACTTGTTTTTAAATATGGATTTTTAACTCCTGAGAACGCATTCCCTCCTGTCATTTCAACATCTTTATTGACACTGGTACATCGAGATGAATAATATGAGAAAGAAACATAGTCGGCAGTATTTTCTTTTAAGATTTCTTTATCTTTTTCTTCCATCTCAATGTTAATATTGTTTTGTTCAAAAAATGCTTTTGCGTAAGCTGGATAACTTCCTCTTGCCTGCACATCTGTAAAGAAATAATTTTCTCTGTCCTTACGCATTCCTTTCCATACATCCTCAGGATCACAACAATATGGATACACCTGACCTGCTGCAAGCATACATCCGATTTTATTTTCTTTATCAATCTCATGCCCCATCTTTGTTGCAAGCGCTGATGCTACCAATTCATGATGTGCTGCCTGATATTTTACCTGCATTTCATCTTCATCTTCTTTAAATACAAGACCTGCACCCATAAACGGAAGATGAAGGATCATATTAATTTCATTAAATGTGATCCAGTAATGAACCAAACCTTTAAAGCGTGTGAACAATACTTTTGCCAATTTTGTGTAACATTCTATTAATTTCCTGGATTTCCATCCACCATACTTTTTAATCAGATGAACTGGACAATCAAAGTGTGAGATCGTTACTAATGGTTCTATGTCATACTTTTTACATTCCTTAAAAATATTTTCATAAAATTCCAATCCTTTTTCATTTGGCATCTCTTCCTCTCCCATTGGAAAAATCCTCGTCCATGCGATTGAAATTCGTAACGTTTTTAGTCCTAGTTCTGCAAAAAGGGCGATGTCTTCTTTATAATGATGATAAAAATCAATTCCCTCCATCGCTGGGTAAATATGATCTTTATCTGGTTCTAACATTATTTTTTTACCTAACATCACTGGAAAACGATCTTCTCCTGATGGAATCACATCGACATTTGCTAAGCCTCTTCCATCAACATTGTATGCTCCTTCTGTCTGGTTCGCAGCGATTGCTCCTCCCCACAAAAAATCATTTTTAAATGCACTCATTTTGAAACTCTCCTGTTAAATTCATTTATATAACATTTATAATTACTCTTTGGAATGACTTTAATTTATATCCGTATTGTTTTTGCATCATAAAGATCACATGAATCTGATCACCTTTTTTCGCATTCTTAGGAATCTTAATACGAAAATCTTTCTCTTTTATATTGGATTTTTCCTGATCCTTTATAATTTTCACTTCATCCAGATTCTTGCAGGAAGAAGCTTCTGGATAGATAAATGCTTCACTGACAATATCTCCTGATAATTCACTTGTAACTGATGCATGAATTAAGACTTCTTCCCCTGCTTTTACCAAATGATCCCTTCCATTTTCTATCAAAAATTCTGGTGCATGATCTTCTTCACAAAAAGTTGTTTCTACACACCATTTTGCTCGTGCTACAAAATCTCTTTGTATGAATTCCACATATCTCCACATGGATTCTGTCTCTACTTCATTTCCATTTGCATCTTTGTAAACATCTTTTGCACTTTCCCAATAGTTTAAAATCTCACCTTTTTTATTTTTCTTTTCAATATTTTTCACATATCGTCCTGCAATTCCACCATAACCAAAGTGTTCTAAACTGCGAAGCCCTGTTGGCAATAACATAAGAAATGTTGGAGAATCTCCTTCAGACAAAAAGTCATACTGTTTATGTATTCCAAGTCCAAATTTTTTCCCCCACCAGTCATTTAATAACTTTTTGTTACTTCCAAACTGATATTTTTCAGGTTCTCCTTCATATTCTTTTCCGTCTGCCCACGTTGCATAACCTTCCATCAATGGACCATTTCCTTTTACGATCTGTCTCATAAAGGAATCTTTTAAACATTTCTTACTTTCTCCATCCGGCATTGTCTTCCATGCATAAGCATAACTTCCCATCTGTACACACGAAATAAATGCCAGCTGCGGCCACTGCTGTGCTATATAGTTTTGATATGTTGGGTCTTGTTCTCCACAAGCTACCAAAACTACTTTCTTCATAATCTTTTTCTTTTGTAAATCCCAGTCTGTATCATTTTGATGTTCACATTCAATATCATAAAGTGCTCTGGCAATCGTGTTGGTTCCACCCCAGATCTGGAGATAAAGTATTCTCTCATCATTATCCATAATGTGTTCTTTGATCAACTTTGATCCTTCTGTTTCTTCATCCATTTCTCCTGGATAGCCTATATTCCCAATTTTTGTTACATCTTTTAATTCTTGTGCTGTTGGATAATTCAAACTCTGTAAACAAAGATTTTTGTATACTTTCTCATAATCCTTTAATACTTCAAACATCCACTGTGTACCTGTCCAACGATAAGGTTCATCATATCTTCCTTTCGGTGCAAATTCATCACCTTCTTTTACTTCAGGTGTTTTTACACCTTTTTTCCCTTTCCAATGAAAAATAGAAGATGTCTGAATGATCCCTTGTATTTCAATATCGTTTGCATATAGTAAAAGATGTCTGAATGAATTCTGATCATCTACTTCTGCATCTTGTGTCACAATTGTCCTGATTTTATAATCCAACATTTTTTCCTCCTAGTCCTATTTTGAAATCAATGAAATTGCTGCATCTCCAACATTCTTTATTCCTGTTTGCTCCATCACAATCTTATGATATGCATATCCATTTGTAATAACCATTGGTGTCACAGCATCATATCCAGCTTCTTTTACCTTAGCTAAATCCACAGTCACTAATGGCTGTTTTGCTTTTACTTTTTGTCCAACTTTTACATGAACTTTAAAACCTTTTCCATTCATTTTTACTGTATCCATACCAATATGGATCAATACTTCTGCCCCATGATCTGATACGATCCCGATTGCATGTCCTGTTTCTGCTACTGCTGTGATCGTTCCATTACAAGGTGATTTTACTTCTCCATCTGAAGGTTCCATTGCGAATCCTTCTCCTAAAACTCCAGATGCAAATACTTCGTCTTTTACATCCTTTAATGAAATCATATTTCCATTGACTGGTGCACCTAAAATCTCATCATCTGTCTCTAACTTTTCTGGTTCATCTGCTTTTTGCTCATCACGTACGATCATATTATCGGAAAATCCAAACAGATATGTACAAATTGCTGATCCAAAGTAGGCAATCACACATGCGATCACAAGTCCTACAAATCCTGTACCAAGATATCCTGGCATTGATAATATGGACATTCCAAGAACTGTAGGTGCACTGGCTCCAACGGCTGCTGTAATTGCTCCTGCAATTCCTGAAAATACTGCACCAATAAAAAATGGTTTTTTATATGGCAGAGTTACTCCATAGATCGCTGGCTCTGTAATTCCTGCAAGCACTGCTGAAATTGCGGCAGATCCAGAAATAGATTTTAATTTTTTATCTTTCGTTTTTAAGAAAACACCAAGTGTTGCTCCTGCTTGTGCAAAATTATTTGGTCCAGTAATTACAAATAATGTATCTTTTCCCATGGTTGCCAAATTGTTCATAACAATTGGGAAGAATCCCCAATGTAATCCAAAAATGACTGCTGCTGGCCAGATCAAACCTAAGATTCCTCCGGCTAAAATCGGATTAAATCCTACAATTGCTGAATATCCAGCTGCTAATAAGGAACCAAATTTGTCCATAACCGGACCAATGATCAAAAATGTAGCTGGAACCATGATCATTAATTCGATCATCGGTACTGCAAACATTTTTAAAATTTCTGGAATATATTTTTTCAATAATTTTTCTAGTTTTGACATAATATATGTTGAAATGATAATTGGCATCACTGATGATGCATAACTGATCAAATGTACATTAATCCCTAAAAAACTAATTGATTTTTCGGCTGAATACAGTGCTGTCATGTTTGGATAAACTAATGCCATCCCTAATGCAATCGATGTAAACTGACTGCATCCAAATTTTTTACCAGCCGTATATCCTAGTAAAATTGGCAAAAATGTAAAAATTCCATCCGCAGCTGCATACCAGATCTGATAAGTCCCTGATGTTTCTGTCAAAACATTTAATGTCGTAAGTAAGAGCAATAAAGCTTTGATCGTACCAGCTCCTGCCAAAATTCCAAGTGCCGGTGCAAAGATTCCTGAAATTGTTTCCATTAATACATTAATGATATTTTTCTTTTCTCCACCCTGATCTTCTGATTCTTTCTGATCTTTTTTAATATCTGAGTTTTTCAAAACTGCCTGATAAACATTGTCTACTTGATTTCCAATCACTACCTGAATCTGACCTCCAGAATTCATTGCCGTGATCACACCCTCTAAACTCTTTAATTTGTCTAAATTGACCTCTTCATTCTTCTTTACTTTAAAACGTAGTCTTGTTGCACAATGAAATACTGAAATAATATTTTTTTCCGTACCTACATATTTGACGATATCTTTTGATAATACCGTATAATCTTTTCCCATAATAACCTCCCGAAGCAGAATTCCTATATTTTCATTTTCATTTTTTTAGCGCTAAATTATTTTTGCATTTCTTAAATGCTGATTACATCATACAAGATTCCGTATGATTTTTACATGACATTTCCAGACCTAAGACTATCAAAATCAGACTTTTTCTGTTAAAATAAATATATTATCTTTCTAATACAAAATGTTTAGAATTTGATGATATTGTATACACGAGGAGGCGTTCTTATGAATAAAACAGAATTTCGAAAAAAAGTCTTTCCACTGACAAAAAAAGAATTTTATTATCTTTCTAATCAAAAAAATATATCTTCCAAAAATTATTTTGATCAAGAATCTGACACTTTTGATGATTTTCCAAATGATCAAGTTCTTAATTTACAAGGAAATCTCTCTCAACGGCTTTCTATAACAAAAAATCATCATGCTTTATTTTTTGATGGGCAAAAAACACCTATAGAAATGTTGAATCTTCCTATTTTTTGTTGTAAACAAACACGTTTTTCAAAAGTCCCTATTCACACTAGAAATTATCTGGAAATTAAATATATATATTCTGGAAGTTGTGTAGCCTTATTAAACGATAAAAAAATCTACCTTTCAACTGGAGATCTTCTTCTTTTAGAACAAGGTTCTAAACACAGTATCCTTCCTGCCGGAAAAAATGATTTGATTTTTAATTTTCAGATGGATCGCTCTTACTTTACGCAATCGTTTATTAAAAAATTTGAAGATTCTGATCCTATCACTCATTTTTTGACAAATGCTATTGATGATTCAACCAGACATACCAATTATTGTTTCTTTCAAAATCGTAAGGATGATGATGAAGATATTCGATTTTTGATTGAATCAATTTTATGCGAATATCTTGATCCAAGTACTTGCTATAAAACGATTCTGGATGCCAGTTTTTTAATATTATTTGGAAAACTGGTACAGCGATATATGGCAAATCAGGAAGAATCTTTTCAAAATGATAACAAAAGCTATATTACAGAAATCGTTCTTTATATCCGTGATCACTGTAATACCATACGATCTTTGCAAGAAGTAGCTACACATTTTGGTTATAATAAGGACTATCTTTCTAAGTTATTAAAACGTACCGTAAATCAGTCTTATAAGAATCTCATCACTACCTTTCGATTAGAAAAATCTTCAGAAATGTTAGCTCACACAGAGAAGCCTATTTATCAGATTGCAGAGGATTGTGGTTTTTCTAATCTTAGTTTCTTCTATCAAAAGTTCCAAAATTTTTATCATTGCTCCCCTGCCGAATATAGAAAGCATTAAAAAAATGGCTTTATATCATATTTTGTATATGATATAAAACCATTTTTTCGTTATTATTATATAAGTTAATTTATAAAGGGCTTAGTCATTCTTCTTCCCAAACAATAAACTTACGATCACACTTAAAACAATCGTGATCACCATATCAGGAAGTGTGTTTCCAAGAATCGTATCGACACCCATCAGCCAGCGATATGCGATAAATCCAACTACCCATACGATCATATTCTGAATACATACAGATTTTCTTGAGAAATCCTGATGAAGGATAAAGAAATCTGCGATCTGTACAGCGATCATTGGTGCAAAGACTGATCCGATCAGATATAAGAAATCTGTGATATCGTCCATCGGATAAACAATTGCCCCAATCATTCCGATCACTGTTGCCGCGACTGCGATCCATTTTCCATTGATATTCTTAGATAGGGATTCACTGGAAATTCCGGCAGACCAAGCATCTAAGAATGTTGTTGTTACAGTTGAGAATACGATAATTAATAATCCTGCAATTCCAAGTCCTGCTTTTACCATAATCTGTGCGATATCGGATTCTCCTGTAAAGATAGAGATTCCCATACCGATCACATACATCCAGCAGCTGACCAATCCATAAACGATCACACTTGCCCATGTTGCTTTCGTTGGTTCTTTAGCTTCTCTTGTGTAGTCACTGATCAGTGGCAGCCATGATAATGGCATGGCAACTGCAAGTTCTACAGCTGCTCCAAAAGTTAATCCATCATTTGCAACCGGCTTTAATGAACCATGTCCGAAAATAATAAAACTTAAAACTAATGTCAAAATAAATAATGCTGCCATTGCAACCGTATTGATCTTTCCTAGATTTTCAATTCCTACCAGAATCCAGATAATGATCAATCCTCCGATAATGACTGGCCATACCCAGTTCGCAATATTGAAGATTCCTGCTGCTGCTAATGATCCGTCATAGATCATGATCGCTGTCCATCCAACTAACTGCAGGATATTTAACACTGCAAATAACAAAGCTCCCGTTGATCCAAAACTCATTTTTACCGTTTCCATTGCACTTTTTCTTGTCTTTCCACCGATAAATCCGGCAAAAAACATCATACCACATCCAATGATATGTCCAATGATGATTGCTAATAATCCTGTAGAAAATCCTAAGGATGCGAAATATGTACCTGTTAAAATTTCTGCCAAGGACACTCCGGCTCCAAACCAGATCAGTCCGTTTTCAAAAATTGATGTTCTTCTATTTCCCATTTATTTATGCCTCTTCTTTCCATTCATCTTTTAAATCAAATGCATGATTCATTGGTCCGCTTCCAGCTCCAAGATCTAACATATCTGCCAATGCTCTTGAAATATAGTCTTTTGCACGCTGTACAGAAATCTTAAGGTCAAAACCTTTGGCAAGATTTGCTGCGATAGCACTTGAAAGAGTGCATCCTGTTCCATGTGTATTTGGGTTATTGATTCTTTTTCCTTTAAACCAGGAAACTTCTTCTTTTGTATATAAAAGGTCATTTGCATCGTTAATATTATGACCACCTTTTAATAACACTGCGCATCCAAGATCTTCATAGATTGCTTTTGCAGCCGCTACCATGTCTTCTTCTGTGTGAATCTCCATTCCACAAAGAATCTCAGCTTCTGGAATATTCGGTGTAATTACCGTAGCGATCGGTAATAATTCTTTCTTTAATGTATCTACGGCATCTTCTTCTAATAATCGTGATCCGCTTGTTGCTACCATCACTGGGTCAACAACGATATTTTCCGCTTTATAATGCTGTAATCTTTCTGCGATCGTTTTGATCAGTCCGCTTGAGGAAACCATCCCGATCTTGACTGCATCGGGTCTGATGTCTTCAAAAACTGCGTCGATCTGTTTCTTTAAGAATTCTGGATTTGCTTCTAATATTCCTGTTACGCCGGTTGTATTCTGGGCCGTCAGTGCTGTAATCGCACTCATTGCAAATACACCATTCATTGTCATGGTCTTTAAGTCAGCCTGAACTCCAGCGCCTCCACTGGAATCACTTCCAGCGATTGATAATGCTGTTCTCATAAGTATCTCTCCTTTTCTCTCTTATGCATTATTTTTCTATTGCGATCAAAAGTGGTGCTCCCAGTTGACCGCATTGTTTCGTATCATTGTAAATTCTTCCATAATAGGAATCCTTTATTATACGAAAAAAACGGAAAGCTACTGATTTTGTAACTTTCCGTATGTTCGCGACTTATCATCTTCGTTTCCTACGTTGGCATTACCCAAATCAGGTTCAAAGGTCGAAAGTTTTACTTTCCTCTCAGCCTGTTTAACAAGCTCCCTGTTTTTATAACTTAATAAGTATATAGCAAGTTTCTCTAAAAAGCAAGTTCCTATTTTCGTACTTTATTGCTTTTTTAATTTTCAACTTATTTTTCTTGCCTCTCTTGGAAATATCGTTAACCCTAACTTTTTCATAATAAATTCTTTCCCAAAAAATAATTTTTAAATCTCTTTTCCTTTTGTCACGATCACATGAATGATAAATGGAACAAACAAGGTGATAAATGCTGCATATCCAAGGTACGCATATCCCTGTTTTACAACAGCCAACAATCCAAACTGTGCGATCGCAAATGCTAAAAATGTAAAGATCAGTGTTGCAATGGCATTTCTTACTAAATGTCCATTCTGTCTTTCCTGCTCAGATCTCATACGACGCTCTACTGCATTGACACATCTTGTTACGATTCCAGAGATCATGTTTACCGCCGTTGAAATAGATCCAAGGATGATCAAAACAGAAATGATCGGTGTTAATAATCCTGAAGATACTCCATTTTGTACTAATACTAACATAGGAACTGTTGCTGTTACAAGGTCTGCTGCGTATGCAACCGCTAATAATCCAATGATAGACAATTCCATTGCAAAGAAGTTAAATACAAAGATTTCAATGGCTGCTTTATTAATCTGTTTCTTATCTGTAACAGGCTCCATATGTTGGTACATAACAGATACAGATGCTAACTGGAAGAAGAAATATAAAACTGCAGAATATAAGGCTGGTCCAAAAGCTCCGCTTTCTCCAGAGATCAC
>JABLTS010032837.1_pt1 | contig 93961 bp, 77 predicted proteins | sample 7160081 | NCBI WGS metagenome assembly JABLTS01 (sample SAMN14651231, study PRJNA627086) | human gut metagenome | isolation source: feces | host: Homo sapiens | reverse complement strand
GCCTGAACGATGAGTATCTCTTCGGCCGCAACATCCTGGTGAAGCCGGTAACCGATCCTTTATACACCTGGAAGGATAAGGAGAAGAAGGGCCATGCCATCTATCCAGATGTAAGGAAGGCAGCTGCGCCTGTGAATGTTTACTTGCCAAAGGGTAATAAATGGTATGATTTCTGGAGCAATGCCCAGTATGAGGGTGGTCAGGATATCCAGCGCCTTTGTCCTATCGACATCATGCCTGTGTTCATCAAGGCTGGTACAATCCTGCCATTCGGTCCTGATGTTCAGTATAGTTCAGAGAAACCTTGGGATGAGCTGGAAATCCGTGTTTATCCAGGTGCAGACGGATCGTTTACACTCTATGAGGACGAGGGCGACAACTACAACTATGAGAAGGGAAAATTCTCTGAAATCCAGTTTGTATGGAATGAAGCAGACAGAACCCTGAACATCGCGCCACGTAAGGGCAGTTATAAGGGTATGCTCCTGCATCGCAGATTTCACATCGTATTGGTGGGTGCTGATAGCGGAATAGGCGATCAGCCTATGCAGGCAAGCAAGAGCGTGGAATATGACGGAAAGGCCGTAAAGATACAGCTGTAAGGTTGAAAATGCTGATGCGCCTACGGGAAATGGCGGCGGTTACTATCCTGCTGGCATTGGCTGGTATCGCAAAACTTTCAAGGACACTGACCTCAAGACGGGGAAGGGAGAGACGCTTTGGCTCCACTTCGAGGGAGTTTACCAAAACTCGCAGGTCTATGTCAATGGGACTTTGGTGGGGACCCATTTCTACGGCTATACCCCTTTCGAACTCAATATCTCTCCTTACATCAAGAAGGGAGTGAACACCGTGGCTGTGAGAGTGGATAACTCTCGGCAACCTAACTGCCGATGGTATAGCGGTTCGGGAATCTATCGCCATGTGTGGTTGGAGAAATACAACGAAAACAAGATGGATGACCCTGAGAAACTTTTTGTGCGTACGGAGAAGATATATGGAATGTCAGCAGATGGAACGCATGCCGACTCTGCTGCCATTCACATTACTTACGCCAATCAGCTCGATGAGACGAGAATGCTCAAAAACGTGGAGTTGTGGTCTCCTCAGCAGCCTAAGCTCTATCCTATCAAGGTAGGAGAACTCATCGTAAAGCATGGTGTTCGTTCCTTCAGTTATGATGCCAAAAGAGGCTTTTTGCTCAATGGTCAGCCTACGCTTATCAATGGTGCCTGTATGCATCACGACAATGGGGTCATAGACGAGTCTTTTGATGGTTGGTATGCCGAGAAGAGCAAGTATGATTATCACATGGTGATAGCCTCTTGCTATCAACAGGATATTGCCGCCATGGTCTTGCGCGGCCTTAGGTAAGCAAAGTTCCAGTGCAAGAATCATGTACTGGAGCTTTTACTTGTTTTTTATCTCAGAGCGAGAACCCTATTTAATATCAGTTTCTTGTATTCCTTCTTCATGTTATCTGATAGGAATGAGATGTCGATGAGGTCTAGCCATTTTACGATAGAACGGCGGAATTTCTTGGCAATGTTTTCTATCACTTTATCGCTCAGCCCCGATGCCTTCATCACCTTTACAAAATCACTCTTCTGTATCTTGCGCTTTTTACCATTCAGAGTCAATGCCAATTCCTCTGTATCCTCTGGCATCACAATCTTGGTAGAGAGTAGGTCATAGGCTGGAGTCAAGGCATATCCCATTTTGCGGTTATTATACAGCGAGAAGTTCTTGAGGTGCATATCGGCATTGCCGGTAATCCAAGAGAAGATGACCACCTCCCAAAAGTTTACCAAGTCGAGTTGTGAGAAAGCTGAGTATTTCTTAATCAACTTAGCTATCTGTTCGTATGAACCTTTGTACTTGTATTCGGTTAATCGCTCAGAGAGTTGACACATGTCTTCCATTGGAACCTTGGCACCATCGTCCAAACGATCGATGCGACGAGTGATATAGCATATTTCGCCATCGGCAAATCGAATCAGTCCATGTGGAACGACAGCTATCTTTGCAGCCTCAGCCAAGTGCATGGTTAGGTCTTCTATCTCAGGTAGCAGGTGATAACGGTCGGTCTGTGGCTTCAGGATATATCTTCCCCATAGACCGACGATAGTGAATCTGGCAGGTTCGTTCTTACCCCCACGATTCACATCCAATGAGAGCTTTGCTTGTACACCAGTCAGGGTAGTTTGGCTTCTTACCACTTGCCTCGCCAAGTCACCAATCTCACTGCGAACGTATGGCAAGGTTGGAGCTTGCTTGGTACCAAATAGCTTTCGGGCGCAAGCAGGATGATAATCCACTTGCCCCTCTTTCAATGGTTTGTAGCAACATAAACATCTATCCATGTCTATTCCCCTTTCTCTTCTTTAGGTACAACACTTACGGCTCCGATGCAGTCCTTGCAACAAGCCAATAGCAATGACATTCTGTCTCGCTGATTGATTTTCCAACTGTTCTCTGCTATGTTGAGCAGCCATCCCTCTGGTATGAGACCATCAAAAAGGGGAAACAGTACTGTATCGTGATAAGGCGCTTTTTGCAGAGGAAGCGTAAGACTGATGGCCTCTGCTTCTTTCGATGCCAAGTAATCAGCGTCGTAAGCAAAAGTAAAGCCACTTTCATCCTCTGTCAGCAATCCTACATACTGGTCGTATAGAAAAATCTTTCCCTGTTTCATATTATGCCTCCTCTCGCTTGATAGGTACTGGTCCTACCTCATGTCCAAACAGCATCAGCACTTGGTTCACCTTGTCGAGACGGAGCGTCTCTTTCCCTTGCTCCAATTCTCGTAGGAACCTTAGCCCTACCCCTGATTTAGCAGCCAAATCTACTTGGGTGAGACCAAATTGTCGGCGCATTTCCTTGACGTATGTAGATAAATTATTGCTCATATTCTTCTTTATTTATATATTTGAATAGTATAATTATACCCTATCGGTTGCAAATATACGAAGAAAACATGAAATTACCCCCGAAATGGTATAATTTATGTGATAAATTAACATATTATACCTTTTCGGGGGTAATATCTCTATTGTTGTATACCCTTTATCACTTTCTCCATTTCTTCCTTCTCCATCATTCCCATTTGTGCTGTTGGCTTGCCCTTCATGGGTATGAAGAGGAAGGTAGGGATGCTTTGGATGCCGAAGACGGAGGCAAGCTCTGGTTCTTGGTCGATGTCAACCTTGTAGAAATCTACTTTGCCTGCATTTTGTTTGGCTAATTGCTCTACGATAGGTGACATCATCTTGCAGGGACGACACCAGGTGGCATAGAAGTCTATCACTACAGGACGATGCCCGGCAAATACCCATTCTTGAGGGTGAGTCTCGTAATCCATCACCTTTTGCTTGAAATCGGCAGTGGTGAGATATGTTACCTTGCCATTTGTGGAGCTCTTATCTGTTGATGTGGTAGCCTCTATTTGCTTCAGGGCTTTCTGTTCTTGGTGTGATACATTCTGTTCTTGTTTAGGAACATTCTGCACTTGTTGAGAAGTTTTTTTCTCTTGTGATGAACAACCTACGATTGTTAGGGCTGTCACCAAATATAATATGATTTTCTTTTTCATGTCAGTCTTTTTTTGTTCCATATTTCTCTTTACATATACCTTGCTGGTACCTCTGCCAAATGTGCTAATCTGGCTATCTGGGAGGTCGTAATACTCACGTAGTTCTCTTGAAGCCACGGAGCGAGATACGCCAGTTAGTCGAACATAGTCGTCGAGTCGCATCACCGGGTGGGCTGGGTCGGAGAGATACTCCACAGCTTTTTGCCATCTTTGCTCCTTGGTGTATGGCGAGCGATGGAGATAACGCTTGCCACCACGGGATAGGCTGCATTTGCAGGCAGTGTCTTTGATGAGCTACTTATCTGCCTTGAAGTTGACGCCAGTGATGGTCATGGTTCGGGCGGTGCGATTGGTATCTATGGTATCCATTTCCTCGCTCTTGCTCCATCTGTCGAGTCCTACGGCAGCGGTGAATGTGCCCAAGCCATCGATGGTTACAACGCATCAGAACCTTAATTATTGTATAATTGCGTGTTTGAAAATGGTTATTTGTAGTCATTAGATAGTTATTTCGTGCCGTGAAATAAGTATTAAATGGCAAGCAATGATGTAATTAGCTTATTTCCTAACGGGTATTTATTGTAATCATAAGCGATTTATTTGTCGTAGAAGGCAGCCTTCATGTCATAAAAGAGGCAAATGATGTCGTAAAAGAGACTGGTGATGTCGTAAAAGGAAAAGCAAGTGGGATATGTGTTGAAGGTAGTTTCTTAAGGAATGCAAAAGGAAGATAAAATATGCTTGGTAGTTTTGTGATTTCCCCAAAAGGTTTTAACTTTGCTCTCGTAAAAGGATAAATACGTGTTTAGACAGCATTTCGCTCATAAAAGATTCAGGATAGCTTGGCTCTTGTTGTTGGTATATGTACCAATGATGATAGCGGTTACGTTTCACCACCATGGGGAAGCGCAGAGGGCTGATGCTGCCATTCATTGTCAGGATTGCGAGCATCATGTTCATCACGATGGGCATCTCTTGGCTCTCCAACATACCATGCACGATTGTGTGCTCTGCCAGTTGCAAAGCACACCTTATCTCTCGCCAACCCTTTTGACGTTGGTGGCATTCATCGTGCTTCATCGCATCATTCGCCAATCCGTTTGCGCCCAATGCCAGTTGAGGACGAATGATGTCAAGAGTACTCGTGCCCCACCTTATCTTACTATCTTTTAGGGATATTGGAATATGAAAGGAATAATTGTATCTATTCCTTTCGTATCTGTATGTTAGTAATTTAAGGTAAATCAAAAACAATGAGAACAATATTGAACACAATATTGCTGATGAGCCTGTGCTCGTCGGCAAGAGGGCAAGAAGTGCCTGATTCTATCAAGCACAATCCTATCACCGAATCGGATGTAAAACTATCAGAAGTCGTAGTAACGGGACTTACGGGCAGCCAAAAGTTGAAGCAATCTCCATCTCCCGTTTCCATCATATCGCCTCGCCAGTTGGAGGCGCAACCATCCACCAATATCATTGATGCTATCGCCCATCAGCCCGGCATCTCACAAGTTACCACGGGCAGCGGTATTTCCAAACCTGTGATTCGTGGATTGGGATATAACCGAGTGGTCGTGGTGAATGATGGTATCCGACAGGAAGGTCAGCAGTGGGGCGATGAACATGGCATAGAGGTGGATCCTAATTCCGTCCATTCCGTGGAGATACTGAAAGGTCCGGCAAGCTTGATGTATGGCTCGGATGCGATGGCGGGTGTCATTATCTTCCATCCGTCACCAACTCTTCCTATGGGAGATATGAGGGCGAATGTTTCCACGGGCTATCAGACCAACAACGGTCTTTTCGATTATTCGCTCAACTTTGCAGGCAACAAGGCTGGCTTTATTTGGAACTCCCGATATAGTGGCAAGATGGCACATGCCTACAAGAACAAATATGATGGTTATGTCTTTGGCTCCTCTTATCGTGAGCAAGCCTTCTCGCAGATGTTGGGCTATAACTATCGCTTGGGACATACGCATCTTACGCTCGATTATTATCATCTTACCCCAGGACTTGTGGAGGGTGAGCGAGATGAGAAAACGGGTGAACTCTTGGTGCCCGATGGCTATGACTTGAAAGGCTATGGCAAGCCGATGCCTTATCAGCAGATACACCATTACAAGGCGGTGCTTGATAACTCCTGGTACTTGGGCGATGGAAATCTGAAACTCTTGTTGGGGTATCAGCAGAATCGCCGTCAAGAGTTTGAGGAGGAAGAGCATCCCGATGAGTGTGGACTCGACTTCCTCTTGCATACCGTCAATTATGACTTGCATTATCTCTCGCCAGAGATGAACGGCTGGAAATTTGCTGCGGGTATCAATGGTATGTGGCAGCAATCCATCAACAAGGGTACAGAATACCTGGTGCCAGCTTATCGCCTTTTCGATTATGGTCTCTTCGCCACGATGAGCAAGGAGATAGGCAGACTGAACATCAGCGGCGGTTTGCGTTTCGACCATCGCCATCTGCATAGTGAGGCTTTGGAGGAGGAAGGTGAACTTCGCTTCCAAGACTTCAAGCGCAATTTCAATGCCTTGACGGGTAGCATCGGTATGACATACGAACTGAATAGCAATTGGAATGCGAAACTGAATCTGTCTCGTGGCTTCCGTGCGCCAAATATCAGCGAATTGGGCTCGAATGGAGTGCATGAGGGAACCATGCGCTATGAGATGGGCAATCGAGACTTGGATGCCGAGCATAGTTGGCAGGTGGATTTAGAACTGGACTATAGTTCACCTATTGTTTCGGCGCAGTTGGCATTGTTTGCCAATCGCATCGACAACTATGTCTTTATCCAGAAGATGGCGGATGCTGATGGGCAAGAGATTATCATGGATGGTACACCTGCCTATCAGTTTGCGGCCTCTGACGCTCGCCTTTGGGGTGGCGAGGCAAGGGTGGATGTGCATCCGTTGCCTCATCTGCATATCGGCAATAGTTTCTCGTATGTCAATGCCGTGCAACTTCATCAGCCTTCAGAATCGAAGTATCTGCCTTTGACTCCAGCTCCGAGATGGAATGGTGATGTGAAGTACGAGTTTATTTGTGGAGGTCGCACCTTCGACAATCTCTTCTTGAAGTTTGCCGTGGATTGCAATCTCCGTCAGAATCACTTCTATGCGGCGAATGATACCGAGACGGCTACTCCATCTTATACCTTGCTGAATCTGTATGCAGGTACTGACATCAAGAGCCATGGCAAGCGCCTTCTCTCAATTTATCTCTCAGGAGAAAACCTGACCAATCGTGCCTACCAGAGCCATCTGAGCAGATTGAAATACTTGGATCAGAATGTGGTTACGGGAAAAACAGGTGTGTATAATATGGGAAGGAATTTTAGTGTGAAGGTGGTAGTGCCGATCTTTCTGAATGAGTGATTTCTTTGCTGAGTATTCATTCTGAATGAATGGAAATAATTAAAAACGTTCATTCGGAATGAATAAAAAGAGAAAATTCTTGGCGATTTTCATAAAATATCGTATCTTTGCAAGCGATTAAATGTTTGAACATGAAAGAGTTATGTCGTGGATATGATGTCTTCTATCATGCCGATAAGAAAGAATGTGACTTTGTAGTGAGGGAGGGCATGAGAATCAATGCGGCATACCAGGTAACGATTGCGATGAATGATGAGAAGACTCGTAAGCGAGAAATCGAAGGATTGTTGGAAGCCCTAAATGCTTATGGCTTGACAGAGGGCTATATCCTCACGATGGAGGAGAAAGAAGATGTAGAGATTGATGGCAAGCAGATTCATATTCTTCCTACATGGGAATGGATGTATCGAAGGCTGACTTGATGGAGTAAAGGGAGATTAACAGCCAACTGGCTTGATGAAAAATCGCCAACTGACTTGATGAAAATCGACCAACTGACTTGATAAAAATCGGCCAACTGGATAGTATTTTAGTTAAAGATACTAAATAAGCTCTTGTGTTTCAATCGTTATGATAGTCTTGCCAGGTAGTCGTAATGCTCTCCCTCGGCTATCAACTCTCCTTCCAAACCACAACTCTCTGCAATGCTTTTGAGCAATGGAAAGTCAACATATAGCCAGTCGAAAGGCTCACCTTCCGTTTTTTCATATACCATTTGGTAATCTACTTCGCCATAGTACGGACCATTGAGGTCGATGTCAAAACTGCCGTTTTCGTTCTCGTAGATGTATTTGAGGTCGGAAGAGTCGATGAGAATCTGACCGTTCGGATTGAGCAACGATTTCAAGCGATGGAAGAGGGTAGGGAGATTGGCTATCTTGCCAGCGATGCCAGTGCCATTCATCAGGAGGAGAATCGTATCGAAGCCATCATCATTTCCCAACTGAGGATTAAAGAGGTTGATGCACTCTATATCCTTGACACCTCGCAATTTCATAGCTTCGCAACTTAGAGGCGAAATGTCGATGGTTTTAATGGAGAAAATGTTGTTTTGAGCTTTTGAGCCTTTCTGCTGTTCTTGCTCCATCCTCTTTTGTAAGGCAAGGGAATGGCAACCTGCACCAGCTCCCACATCCAGCACCTTTCCTCTCGCCAAGTCGAGTGCCTTCTTTTCTAGTTTCGGCATGTCATGGTAACTTCTGAAAAGGTGTTTCACGGGCATCTCGTCCTCTTCAAACATGGAGGAGAGTACACGCAACTTACCAGCCTTGCCTGTCTTTTGATAATCAAGGATGGCTGTGCCCATTGGGTCTTTTTCGGGAGATAAAATATCGTAGTTCATTGTCATTTGTATGAGGAAATTGATAGAAGTTAAGGGATGTCATTGCTCCTTTTGGTTCAAGACCATCAGGAATGTTTGCAGCGGATGGAAACTCCCCAGGAGCATATTACCTAACAGAAACTCTGCACTGCCGTCATAGACGATGATAGCCAAGAGCATGGGATACAAGAAGCTGAAACCCAACTCGTGCATGTAGATGCCGTAGGTGAGCCCCAAGAATCCATAGCCTGCCATGATGGGAATCGAGGCTTGGAAGGCGTGCTTCAAAGCGGTTCGTCTGATATGTGATTGGGGGAACATAGTGATTATTTGCTGGAACTGGCTTTCCATTCATCATAAATATTGCTGAAAATAGCAACACCATCATTGATCTGTTTCCTAGCCAATTTCTTGTCTTTGTTCCACCATTCTAGTATGTATTCTTTCAGTCCGTTATATTCCTCTTGATCCTTGAATTGCTTGTCTAAGCTTCCCATCTTGTCTAAAGTGGCATTGTAGATGATAAATGCTCGTTTCTGTCCATTGGGCTTCAGGACATACCAGGTAGCCCAAGACGCGCCTGTATTGATGCCGTTGCCTGGCAGAAAAACGTGAGCCTTATAAACAGATGCATTTTTACCACGGTAAAGAAGTTCCAAGAGGCGATCTTGCATAACCGACTTTATCGTACTACGGGACATAGCTTGACAATGTTCCCATACCATGCCTTCAGGATGCTCTTCTGTAGGGGTTAGCCACTCCATCTTGGTTAGGTTCTCGGCATCATACTTTTTGGCTTTTTTACCATCGGGATTGTCGGAAAGTTTCACTTGATATTCCAAAAACCAACTCATGTGTTTTTTGGGAATGTAACCCTCTACTTGTGTGCCATCTGTCATCGTGAGGCGCACATGACGCATTTCTGGGTCATCGTTCTTACGTGCGTGTACGGCTATCGCCATCACCATTACTGCCAAAAGCAGCCAAATTTTCATTGCCTTCATAATGTGTCCTTTCTGTTAGTTGTTATTGTTTGTCATCTAATATTTCTACTACTCGTTGTATTATGGAGCTTCGGTTGGACTCTTTTAATTCTATGAGTCTCTGCTCCCATTCCTGTGTTAGTCCTACACAGTGGCAAAGTTCACGGATAAAAGACTTGTCGCATTTCTTATAGGCATCCCCTAAACATACAAGCTTGCCATTAGGTTGCTTGATATAGAAATCGCATGCAGTCTTACTCGGAATGAGGAACATTGCAGCAACAGTGTTACCTTGATAAGCTTTCATGCCACCCATATCTGTTACAGAATAGCCTTGTGAGGCGTAGATATAAACTTGGATTTGCGGATGATTAACATACAGCCAACTCCAACCTACATTCTCCAATGGGACTAATATACGTGCGTACTGTTGTGATGTAGCTTTCCACACCACGACAGAATCAATGCTTGCTATCGGAATCATATCGCTCTGGCATTGGCGAGAAAAGAAATTTCGGTAAACTTGTACGTCTTTTTTCTTTCGAGGAATTTCTATTCGGTCATTTCCAACATAGAGTTGCTGGGTATTATTTTTTAGGCATACACGTCCCTCGCAGGTCTGGGCTTGCATATTAACAGTTCCCATGCAATAAATCAAAGCGCACATTAAGAGGGAAAATCTTACTAGTTTGTGTTTTATTCCTATAGGATATTTCATAAAAGAATTTTATTTTAGATTATCGAAAAGATCTTTGAAATATAGGCCAAACCATAATGCAGGAGGCTCTGTTACACTTTTTATCTCACGGATGGTTTTGCCATTGGAAAGATGCCAACCTTCTATTTCTTCATATTTACCCATGAGCAATTCTTGTCTTTGATGTTCGGCTGCAAAATTACAAGGAAATTTTCTAATAACCAAATGTTTTAGTCTTTTTCTTTATGAACAGATTTTCGGCAAACAAAAAAAACTCGCAAGTTCTTGAGAGAACCTGCGAGTTTTTTTGTATCGGGTGGAGCTGGAGGGAATCGAACCCTCGTCCGCACAAGGAAACCATACGCTTTCTACACGCTTATTCCAGACTGCGATTTTCGAAGTATGACAAGACCTGGACCACCAATCATACCCTTATCCTCTAAAATTTCACCCATGCAGCGAGGCATACATGAGCTATTTCCGATTTGCCTGCACCGCTTGACCAACAAGATTCGGAACTACATCCGTTGAGCGATGTCCCGTTCCATCACCTAGTGACGGAATAAAGTTAATCTACTGTACTTCGATTAAGCAGCGAGAGCGTAGTTATTTTCGCCAATTAATTTTTTGTTCACTAAGATTTAGGAGGTAGCCAACGAGCCTCCGCGTGCTTACGTACCATCTCATCTCGCCGTCAAATCCAGTCAACCCCGAATCCTTACAACTTTCTCTTGATGAGAAAATACATCCCAAAAACCACGTTTCCGTGATAATTGGGATGCAAAGATAAGACGTTTATTTGAAATCTCCAAATATTTTCTCAATTTTCTGCTCTTTTAAGCGAAAATTACTTCTTTAACGCTGTTTTGGGCAGATGGAAGCGATAGCTGATGCTATGGTTGACGGTGAGCGCCTTGCCTCTTTCCGTGCCAGGTGTCCACTTGATGGCAGACAACTTCTGTAGAGCTTGGAGAGCGGTTTGTGAGAAGGCGGTCTTTACGGCAATCTCTGCATCTTGCTTCTCTTGGTAGGATAGCTTGTCGTAGGCGGCTCCTGAGAGGCGATTGCCCTCGTAGTTCTTCACCTCGATGTTCTGCATGTTGCCTTCCTTGTCTATCTGGAATGAAATCTTGATCTTGGCTTCAGCCTGATACTTGGAGGCTATCTCTGGATAACTGATACTCTCGTCCATCGCCTTGGTCCATGCTTTCATGCCACCAGGAAACTCTGGCTTTTTCATGTATTCTGCAAGTTTGCCTGCGGCATCTAGCTCTGCCAGTTTCTTTACCATGTTCTCGGCAACCACGGTTGTATAGGCTACCTTGCCTTCAGGGTCGATGAGATACATAGTAGGAATCCACTGGATGTTGTAAGCCTTCGAAATGTTGGTTTCCTTCCACTTCTTTCCCTCGCAATACATCGTCCACTTGATCTCGTTGCTATTGCGGAACTCCTTCAACTTGTCCTTATCGGTATCGAAAGACACGCCGATGAGCTTCACCTTGTTTTTGTAGTTCTTGTAGATTTCCTTTACTGTAGGTATCTCCTTGCGACAGTCAGGACACCAAGTTGCCCAAAAGTCGAGGAGAACGTAGCAACCCGGACGTTGGAGTGAACCCTCTTGATGGGTGCGATAGTCGGATAGGGAAAGGGCTGGCTGATTTTCCTTGGCTTTCTTGATGACGAAGTCGGGAGCAGTGGTTCCTACTGGCAACAATCCCTTGGTGTATTTGGCATCGAGGTCTTCTGTGCCTTGTGCTTGTGCTCCTAGCAATCCAACGGCTAGGAGCATCAATGACAATATGGTTCTTTTCATCTTTCTATAAAATTAAGTTTTTGTCTTCCCTTATATATAATAAGGTGTAAATGCTATTTCTTGGTGGCTCTCACGAAGAAACCAATCAAGAGAATGTAGGCGATGAGCGAGCAAACCTCCGACATTGGGTTAGCCCACCAACTATCGGCGATAGACGCCTCGATGCCACCAAACTTGAGCAGTGCGCTGACTACGCCCATCAAGGCTCCACCGGCAATGAAACCACTGGCGATAAGCGTACCCTTCTCGCCACGTTCGCTGTTCACCTTGGCATCCTTGCTGCGAGAGGTGACATACCAGTTGATGGCACCACCGACCAAGAGAGGAACGTTCAACTCCAATGGGATGAACATACCCAGGGCGAATGCCAGGGCTGGAATCTTGAAGTAGGTGAGCACGATGGCGATGATGGCACCGATGCCGTAGAGAATCCAAGGGGCTCCCACACCGTTCATCAATGGGTCGATGACCGCAGCCATCGCGTTCGCCTGAGGAGCAGCCAAGGAACCAGAAGCAAATCCGTAAGTCTCGTTCAAGAGCATCATCACGCCGCCTACGGTAGCAGCACTGACCAAGGTGCCGAGGAACTTCCATCCCTCTTGCTTCTTAGGGGTAGTACCGAGCCAGTAACCTATCTTGAGGTCGGTGATGAAAGAGCCTGCCACAGACAGAGCCGTACAAACGACACCACCCATGATCAAGGCTGCCAACATACCGCCTGAGCCTTTCAGACCTACAGCCACCATCACGACGGAAGCGAAGATGAGGGTCATCAGCGTCATGCCCGATACAGGGTTGCTGCCCACGATGGCAATGGCATTGGCTGCCACTGTGGTGAAGAGGAAGGCGATAGCTGCCACGAGCAAGATGGCGATGATGGCGAAGAGAAGGTTGCCATCCATCACACCAAACCAGAAGAAGAGGAAGGTGACGAGGATGCAAACCAATGAACCGATGGCGATAATCTTGAAAGAGATGTCACGCTGCGTGCGCTTTACGTTCTCATCGACGGCACTCTTGCCCTTCAACTCCTTGGCAGCCAAGCCTACGGCACTCTTGATGATGCCCCAGCTCTTGATGATACCGATGATACCAGCCATGGCGATACCACCGATACCGATGCTGCGAGCGTAAGCCTTGAAGATTTCCTCTGGTGCCATCGCTCCCACGGTAGCCGTGATGCTAGGATCCCAAGCATTGAGTACGGAGTCGTGGAAGATGATGCTCATACCCGGTACAATCAACCACCATACGACGAGAGAACCCAAGCAGGTGTAGAAGGCATATTTCAAGCCGATGATATAGCCCAGACCAAGTACGGCGGCACCCGTGTTCACCTTGAAGACGAGCTTTGCCTTGTCAGCCAAGTCACATCCCCAACCGACAACACGGCTCGTGAAGTTCTCGTTCCACCAACCGAGGCTCGCCACGATGAAGTCGTAGAGACCACCCACCAGTCCGGCGATGAGCAAAGGTTTGGCTTGGTCGCCACCCTTGGCACCGCTCACGAGCACTTGTGTGGTGGCAGTAGCCTCAGGGAACGGATACTTGCCGTGCATGTCGCTCACGAAATATTTGCGGAATGGAATCAGAAAGAGAATGCCAAGCACACCACCGAGAGCCGATGCCATGAATATCTTGATGAAAGAGGTCGTCATCTCTGGATACTTTGCCTGAAGGATGTAGATGGCTGGCAAGGTGAAGATGGCTCCTGCTACCACGGCACCTGAACAAGCACCGATGCTCTGAATAATGACATTCTCGCCCAACGCCTTGTTGCGCTTGGTGGCAGTGCTCACTCCTACGGCGATGATGGCGATAGGGATGGCTGCCTCGAATACCTGTCCTACTTTCAAGCCGAGATAGGCGGCTGCGGCAGAGAAGATGACTGCCATCACGATACCCCAGGTCACTGACCAGAAGTTAACCTCCGGATACACCTTGTCGGGTGACATCAGAGGCTTGTACTCCTCGCCGTCCTTTAGTTCACGGAAGGCGTTCTCTGGGAGTTGCAAGTTTTCTTTTTCGTTATTTTCCATTCTTTAGTCTTTTGTATGTTTGATGTTATGACTTATTTCTCGATGCGAATGATGTACTCACTCATGAAGCTAGCCCCTGGTTGCAAGCGATTCATCAAGTACTTGTCCTTGAACTCGCCGTCAAACTCAGCCCAATCGCTGATGCCATACCAAGGTTCGATGCAGATGAATGGGGCGTGCTTGCCTGTTGGGTTCCAGATGCCGACACAAGGGGTCTTGAATTCCAATGTGACGTGTGGCTCACCCTTTTCGTTGAGGAGTGTCACTTGCTTCACCTGACTCTTGTCGAAGATGACAGCATCGTCGGCGAAGGTCTGCTCGTCAACTTCCCAGATGCCCTTGTCTGTCTCCACGGTCTCCTTGGCCTGGCGGTCGATGCAACCACCCACGTTGCCGAAGAGGCGAACAGGAGCCTCGTTGTCGAGCTTCAGTGTTGCCTTCATCTCCTCGCCCTTCTTGCAACCTGGTACGAGGAATGCTGGGTGACCACCTACCTGGAAGAAGATTTCCTTGTCATCGGTGTTCTCCACGTGCCAGATGACGTGAATCTCATTGCCTTCCAAACGATAAGAAACGGCAAGATTGAAGTGATATGGATAGTTCTTCAAGGTCTCCTCGTTGTCGATGAGGGCAAAGGTGAGACGGTCGGCAGTCTTGCCTACCAACTGGAACTCTGTGTCACGGGCGAAGCCATGGCGAGAGAGGTGATATTCGGTTCCGTCGATGCGATAGGTGTCGTTCCACACACCGCAAACGATAGGGAAGAGGATAGGAGAGTGGCGGTTCCAGTATTGCTCGTCACCATCCCAAAGATATTCATTACCATTGGCATCCTTGATGCTCTGAAGTTCTGCTCCCAGTGAAGAAATCTCCAAGGTGAGCTGGTCGTTTTTGATTAGTTCCATTGTTTTTGTCTTTTGTTTTAAGTTATAATAAAGCCCTTGAAAATGTCATTTTGACATTATCAAGGGCAAAGGTACTACTTTTTTCTTAAATACGGCGAAAAAAGTTGATTATTTTTCAAATCCGCAGTCGGCTTGTGGTATCGCCTCGTCGTGGTCGTTGAGATAGAGCAGAGGCTCTTCCTTGTATCTATCGCTAGCCAACGATTGATGGTCGTTGCGATAGCGAGTATTGATGCCACCGATGCCGAGCATGGTGTGGAAGGCAGAGCGGCTGCTTTGTACATTCTTGTGCTGGTTGACGCTCAGTGCGTTCTTCCTTGTAGGGAACGTCTGGTTGTATCTCTTGGAGGTCCAAATCAAGAATGGTACTTCTAGCTCGTATCTCGATGCTCGTGGCGAGGCATGGAGGAAGAGTTTGCGACTGTCATCAAAGATGTTCTCGCCGTGGTCGCTCGTATAGAGCATCGCACTCAGTCCACCTTGCTTTTGGAGTCTCTCTATCACACTGTGCAATACGTAGTCGGTATAGCGGATGGTATTGTCATAGGCATTGACGAGGTCTCGGCGATTCTCTACCTTGGCATCGCTGTGGGTGTCAGGCTTGAAGTAAGCCATCTCCCTAGGGTAACGCTCCATATAGTTGAAGTGGGAACCATAGGTGTGGAGCACGACGAAGAGTTTCTTGTATTTCTTGCTCAATACCTTGTCGAGGATAGGGAGCAATTCGGCATCATAGATGTTGCCATTCTTGTCTGCCTTCACTTGGAGGGTCTTACTTCCGTAAGCCTTGGTGAAAGCCTCGTTGCAATCTCCAGTCTTGATGAATGCCCACTCGTTGGCTTGCTCGCCTAGGAAGTCGATGAACGAGTGGTTGGGCAATTGGTTGCTGACGAAGACGGTATGGAATCCAGCCTCTCGGAAGGCGGCGAGGATACCTTTCTCATGGAAGAGATTCTCGAAATTGTCGGCTGATACTTGCGATAGAAGCATCGGCACACTCTTGTGAGTGGTGTTCGACTGGGTAGTTGCCTTGTCAAAGACCATCAGTCCTTCGGTCTTGCTAAGCAACGGATTGGTGTCTCGCTTATAGCCGTAGAGGCTGAAGTTGTGTGCTCTCGCCGTCTCGCCGATCACCATCACATAGATTTCGGTGGAGTCGGCTAAATGGCTATCAGAAGTAGCATCCTGATAGCTTGGCTTGGCATCAAACTTGAAGTTCTTGCTCGCCTCCTGGTAGTTGATGCTGGCATTGTTGCGCTGCACAGCTAAGCAGAGGTTGTAACATACATTGACAGGGTAGAGTTGGTCTCTCATCTTGTAGTTCTCCACCTGAATATAGGAGAGGATGAGGCTGAACAAGCCCAAGATGGCGAAGCCCACGCCCCACTTGCGTGAAGTCTTTTTCCAAGCATCGGAGAGTAATGGGTATTTCTTGCCACGGATGGACACGATGCCCAAGATGAGCAGAGGAAGATAGACGATGAACACGCCTGCTACAGCTGGCACGAGATTGTCGAGCAATTCCATCGCCTCACCAGGGTTGGTGGTGACGAGATTGAGAAACATATCTACAGCGATCACTCCCTTGCCAAAAAGATACAGCAAGACGAGCTGGAAGGCTGCAAAGAAGATGAGGATGAAACACCACCACACCATCTTGCCTGTCTTCTTGCAGAGCGACATCAAAAGCGCATAGATGCCGAGTGGCAAGAGGATGTTGGCAGCTGATGCCCAAAGAGAAAGATGCTCCGTGAAGCAAAGGGCTATGTTGGGTAGCATCAAGGCTATCACCGCATAGACGTAGAGAATGTTGTTGAAATTCTTTTTGATATTATTGAAGTTCATTCTTTATGATTTATGATAATAGCATTAGCCCGATTCCATATAGTTTCGGCATCAGCCTTATTCTAGCTTAAAAGCGCTAGGCAAATTATTAATTCTTAATTAATTAAAACGCTTCGTTGATACTGAAGAGGAATCCTGTTTGTCCCGCCTTGCCAAATCCATAGTCGAGTCTGACGTTGACGTTCTTCTTGAATTCCCAGCGATAGCCGATACCGAAATTAGGTAGGATGTGTCGGCTTCTCATCCCGCTGAATTTGTGGAAGACGGTGCCAGCTCCTACCCAAGTGGTGAGGCTGTTTCGCTTCCATACGTGCTGGCGAAGTTCCACTTGCGCCTCCATCTTGTGCTTGTCTCGATAGCGTCCCTCATAGTAGCCTCGCATGGAGTTGCTATTGCCGAGCAGTGCCATCATGCCCCAAGAGGGATTGCCGAAGTTGAGCATCGTTCGGAAGTCTTCTGCCAAGATGGCTCCTTTCCATACTCGCTGGTAGGCATCCACCTGTAGTTCGGTGGTGCTGAAGGCGTAGTCGTTGCCCATAAACCTCGGACGGAAACACTGGCTGAGGTTGATGTAAAATCCTCGATGGGGATAGGTGAGCACATCACGGGTATCATAGACGGCAGAGAAGCCGGCACCAATGTTCCAAGTGTGCTGGTCCATGCCGTTGAGCAGTTCGGGACGCTCGATGCGTCTGCCAATCACGTAGTCGTAGCTCACCATCGGACCGAGGTAGAGGTTGTCGCCCAAGTGGAAGAGGAAACTCGCCTTGAAGCGTGCCTGCCATCGTTTCATGTCGCTCTTGTTGCTGTCGTCATCGCCCATGTCATATCCCATGCCCCAGAACTTGCAGGGGAAGGAATAGAAATAGATGGTGTAGTCGGCACGATACTTGTCTTGTGGAAAAATGTGCGTGCCTCGGATGCCCAGCATATAGAAACCTACGGTGCTGACATCGCCAAAGAGGGATACATTGGATGGAGGAAGAAGCGTGTCATTGGCGTTGGCACGGTAAAGACCGGCTGCCACGAGTCCGATGCCCAACTTGGTGTCGGTGCTGTAGTGTGGACCGCCAATGATACTGAAGTCGAATTTCTTGTGCTCTTTATTTTTGTTGGCATCATTGAAGTAGTCCAAGAATCTCGTCAGAAGCGACTTTTTCTTGGTCAAAGTATCTTGCTTTGTGGCGGATTCGTTCACCCACGAAGAGTCTGCCTCCATATCGCTAGACGGAACGGGGACATAACAGAGTTTGGGCTCGCTTGCTTCTACGGCTAGATAGACCATGAAGCATAGGAACATGGCAAGTAAGTACTTCATAATGATACCAGTTGATCAATAAGTGCCTTGGGAGGCGTTTTATATATAATAGAGGTGGGATGGTTAGTAAACCAATCCCACGTTGTCAATCCAGAATGTGTTGCCTGGTGTTCCGATAAACGCACCGCCGTGTGATGAAGAGAACTGGAGCACGAGGTGAGACGGAGTCTCATTGGCTGAAGCCCAACCGATTTCCTTGACAGGTACGCTCTTGCCCTTGCTGTTGCGGGCATAGTCGGTAGAACGCAATCCCATGAGGGAGGCATTGTAACCTGCCATGTGACGGATGTCGCCATAGTGGATTTCATAGGTGGCACCCTCTACCCATCCGCTGGTACTCTTGCCATATTTCACTACCACAGTGCCCACACGCTTAGCCGTGATGTTGCCCTTGGCATCCTCATGACGCTTCTGGAGGAAGAGGAGGGTGACGGCGTAGTCGTGACCTTGCACGGTAGAGGCGCTACTGAATCCGGTCTGCTTGATACGGGTAGGACTCGTGCTGAGCTGAGTCTTGTAGTCGTATCTCAAAGCCTTAGGACGGGCGGTGAAAGGAATACCCCAGTTGATAGCCTTTGGACCATCCTTGGTACCTGTGATTGGTTCGCGAACATCACCGAGGAAGAGGGAGCCTGCTGCCAACACCTTGATGTTGATGAGTCCCAATACCTTTACTTTCTCGATATGGGTCACGAGCTTGGCGCAATGTCCGTGTCCAGCGTGAGTGTCACGATAAACGGAGCAGTTGGTCTTGTAGATGCCAGAAACGTGAGCCATCACATTGGAAGTTCCCCATGGAGAACCGCCCTTGTTGGTATAAGGAGTGGTACCGCTGAGTGTCATCGAAGGACCTACCTCGTAGAGCGTCTTTTGGTTACCACCGATAATTCCTGATTCCTTTACATTTCTAATTACCCAATGGTCCATGTTACCATACTTGAATGGAACAAACTTGCCACTCTGTGCTGCCATTGACATGGTTGAGCTGAGTGTCAAAACCGAAACTAATACTTTTAATTTCATTACTGTAACTTTTATTTCTTTTCTGTTTCTTTTCTATTTCTTTTTAATTTCGGGTGCAAAGTTAGGAAAATATTTTGGTATTGTTAGTTTTTTAGAGAGAAAAATGCAAAAAAGCAAGAAGATATTAGCTATTCTGTTGATTTTTAGGAAGAATGAAACAAAAAAGACGGACTCCCAGGAGGAAATCCGTCTGCTCTATTGTATTCTTAGTATGTGCCTAGGCTTTTCCAAAAAAGTCCCGAGGTTTTTGGAAAAACGTCCCGAGGAAATCTGAAAAACGTCCCGATGTTTTTTATAACACGTCCCTATGTTTTTCTGGACACGTGGTGATGTTTTTCGGAAACAATGGTATTAAGGGAATTTTGGGTAATCGTCGAAGTTTGGCTTTCGCTTCTCCAGGAAAGCCTTGCCACCTTCTTGCGCCTCATCCATGGTATAGTAGAGCATGGTGGCATCGCCTGCCAATTCCTGGATACCTGCCTGGCCATCCAGTTCGGCATTGAGTCCAGCCTTGATCATGCGGAGGGCGAGAGGGGAGCGCTCCATCATGATCTCAGCCCATTCCACGCAAGTGTCTTCGAGCTTGTCGAAAGGAACCACCTTGTTTACCATGCCCATCTCCTCGGCTTCTTTTGCCGTGTATTGCTTGCAGAGGAACCAAATCTCTCTTGCCTTCTTCTGCCCCACCATTCTGGCGAGATAGGAGGCACCGAAGCCTGCATCGAAGCTACCTACCTTAGGACCGGTCTGTCCGAAGATGGCATTCTCGGAGGCAATGGTGAGGTCGCACATCACGTGAAGCACGTGACCGCCACCGATGGCATAGCCGTTGACCATGGCGATGACTGGCTTGGGCAAGCGACGAATCTGCATCTGCACGTCGAGCACGTTGAGACGAGGCACACCATCAGTGCCCACGTAGCCGCCACGACCTTTCACGTGCATATCTCCACCTGAGCAGAACGCCTTGTCGCCAGCTCCCGTCAAGATGACCACACGGATGTCTTGGCACTCTCGGCAGTAGCTGAAAGCCTGCGACATCTCCCAGGTGGTGAGTGGGGTGAAGGCGTTGCGATAACGCTCTCGATTGATCGTAATCTTTGCGATGTGGTTATACTCTTCGAAGATGATTTCCTTGAAATCAAATCCTTCTATTTTCTTCCATTCTCTCATTGTATATTTTTGTTTGTTTCTACTTCCCTTCTTTTAAAATCCCCCTTATTCTAGCTTGTGCTCGTTCAAACATCTCTCGACTGCTCAACAGTTCCAAGGTGTCGTAGTATTCCTTCAAGACCCGGTTGTCTGTCTCGATGTCGGTGAAGACTTCAAGGAGCATCGGACGGTCGGAATCTGCATGGATAAGTTGGTCGATGCCGTACTTCAGCGATTTCATGTCATCGGCTCCCATATAGACGATGTTGTTTGCCTGACATGCGTTCACGGCTGAGGTGTGGTGCTCAGCCATCACGAGCCGTTCACGGGCATCGCTCTGCTTTAGTCCTTCAAACTTGCCGAAGATGGCACCGCCGCCATTGTTGAGTACGATGATGCGAAGACTGCCATCCAGGTTTTGGTTCCAAAGGGCGTTCTGGTCGTAGAAGAAGCTCAGGTCGCCAAGCACGCAGAACACCTTGTTGTTGGATTGACTTCTCAGTCGCACGCTCTCTGACAGATATTTCGACAGACCGGCTGCCGCTGAGAGCGTACCCTCGATTCCATTCACGCCTCGCAGACAGTGAACATACATCTTGGCATAGATGCAAGCCAGTCGGATAGCCATGCTGTTGCCATAGAAGAGGCGGCACTCATCGGTATCACCATTCCAGTTGGCGAGAAATTCCTCTTGGAAGTATTTCACGGCTGCCATGCTGCTGAACGCTGGGTCGTAGTCTCTTGCGTGGTGATCAGCCGATTTCAAGGCGTCATTCCACTTCTTTATGTATTCCTTGACCTCGTCCTCATAGGCTTGCTCGTTGTCCCTCATGCTCTCTGCCAGTGTGTTGGAATCAGCCGCAAAGATGCGGTCGAGGTGCATGAAGGTATCGACACCATCGCCGTCCTTGCTCACTCGCCATACCTTGGCATCCTTGCAACTGCGCAAGAACTGCTTGAGTCGCTTACTCACAAGGCAACCGCCCACATAGAGGATGAAGTCGGGCTTGTAGGCTTCGATTTCTTGCAATGCTTTCTCATCACCGCTTTCTCTTGCAGCCTTCTCCTTTCGTTCCAGTGCTGCTAGCACATCGTCAAAGTGATGAACACCTTGAGCCAGTCCTCCACAACCGTGATGACCGAGAGCGGTAGGTTCGCAGAGCACCACTGCCCACGAAGCCATGTCCTTGATGCCATATACTTGAGTGGTAGGATAATCTTGTCCCACGACAATCATCGGGCGCTTGGCTTGCAGGAAGTCTCTGATGTCGTAAGCATCAAGGCTCTCGTAACGGCGAGGGGTCACATATCTTGTGCATCTTGCTTCTGGCAATTGCTTCTCCGTAAACTCGTAGAGAGGTTCTTGTATCTGAATATTGATATGAACGGGTCCCATCTTGCGATGCACGCAGTCGATGATGGCTTCGTTGGCTTCTCGCTCGCACATCCAATGTTGTTCTTCGTTCACGATGACAGGTAGGTTGACGCTTCGGTTGACCAACGACCCGAACACGTTGGCTTGTGGCAAGGTCTGTCCATCCTGCTGTCCAATCCATGCTTCAGGGCGGTCGGCAGAGATGAAGATGATAGGCAACTTCTGGTAGTATGCCTCTGCCACGGCAGGGTGGAGGTTGAGTAGTGCCGAACCCGATGTGACGCAGACGGCGACTGGTTCGGGGCACTGTGATGAAGGATTGCCCAAAGCCAAGCCGATGGCGAAGAATCCTGCGCTTCGCTCATCCGTCACGGGATAGCACCGGATGCCCTCCAGCTTATTGAGGTTGTGTACGATAGGCGCATTTCTGCTGCCCGGACAAACCACCACTCTTCTGCAACAGTGACTCTTCAAGACACTGGTCAGGATATTCACATTCTCAATATTGCTAAACACGGGAATAAATGATAATGTATAATTAATAATGTATAAATAGGCTTGCGCCCTTCTAAGCTATTGAATTCTTCACTTCCCCACAACTTTCCTCATCGTTTGCATCTTCGCCTCGGTCTCTAGCCATTCCTTTTCCATCTCGCTCTCGGCGAGGAGACCGCCACCGGCATAGAGGTCGAACTTGCCACCTTGGTGGATGTTCATGCAGCGAAGGGATACATAGAGATGGGTTTCGCCATTCGGCATCAGCGGACCGACAAAGCCACTGTAGTACTTGCGGTCGATGCTCTCGTTGTCGAGGATAAACTGGCGTGTCTCTTCCTTCGGAATGCCGCAGATGGCTGGGGTAGGGAACAGCTCGTCGAGCACATCGCCCAGACAGTCGATGTCGTCAAGACGGAAGAGGAAGTCGGTGCGCAGATGATAGAGCTGGGCGGCCATCGTCGTGAAAGGTCCCTTCTTAGTATAGTGTTGCGAGAACTCAGAGATCACGTCCTCGATGTAATCGGTGACGTATTGTTGCTCCATTTGGTCCTTCTCTTGCCATTCCACTCCCTCGATAGGTTTATCTGAGACGATTGTGGAGGCGGGAGCTGGTTGGGTGCCAGCCAAAGCCATGGTCTTAAACTCGCATCCGTTGCCACTCAAGAGAATCTCCGGGGTTGCCATCAGCCAAGTGCCCGACTGGGTGGTGGAGACGAGGGCGATGAAGAGACGAGGATACATCTGGCAGGCTTTCAGAAAGAGCTCCTTCGCCTGGATGTGGGCGCAGGCTTGACTTCTCATCTTCGAGCATCTCGCCAAGACAATCTTGTCGAACTTGCCTTTTTCGAGTTGCTCATGGAAAGTCTCGAAGTCTTGGGCGTATGCTTGTTTCTCCTTTTTGCTGGAAAGAGATACCTCAGCCTCTTGGATTGTCATTTCGGCTTTCAACTTGATATGCTTCACTACGTCGGGGCGCATCAGGAGAATCGGACACTCTTCTGAAGGCATGAAGGGAGCGATGACAAAGCCCGACTTCCCGTTCAGCTCATCCACGGATGAGAGTTTTTCGGGGTCATCGTCGTTTTGCATCACGAGCGTATAGCTGTCCTTGTAGGGCAGACGATAAAATGCAAATGCTGCCATTGCCGTCTAGCCCTCCTTGCCTAATGGTTTGTCCTCGGCCTCTTCCAGGTTCACCTTCTTGTCGGTGTTGTCCTTCTTGGGTGTGAAGACGTAATTGGTGACTTGCACGGTGCAAATCAAGTCGCCATTGGAGTTCTTGATATCCACTTGCCAAGTGTGCAGGGTTCTTCCTTTGTGGATGAGTTTGCCATACGCTGTCACGGTGTTGCCTTCCAAAACGGCGAGCACGTGGGTACCGCTCACGTTGATGCCCACGGCTATCTTTCCAGGACAAGCGGAAAGAGAGCCTACGCCAGCCAAGTTCTCAGCCAATGCGAGTGAGGCACCGCCACTGAGAAAACCGAAGGGCTGCTTGTTGCGCCCATCCACTTTCATGGATGCTTGTAGGGTGTCAGGTTCTGGAGTTGATATAAAGTGCATTCCGAGGGTCTTGGAGAGGCCATCGGATTTCTCTATTCTTTCGATTAAATGTTCGATGTTCATAGTTATTTCCTTTCTTTGTTTTTCTTCGGCAGATACGCCTATGTGGTGCAAAGATAGATAATATTCGGGAAACAACCAAAAAAAAAAGACAATCTTTTTAAGGGATTGTCTCTTTTTATGATATGATAGCTGATGTTATTGTTCGTTATACTTGATTTCCACCTCGTGCAAATCCACAAACTCGCCGTTCTTTCTCTTTCTCTCCACCAGCATGTTGAAGAGCTTGCGCTTGCGGCTGCCCTCGATGAAGCGGCGGAAGAACACGTTAGGAATCGCTACACCCAGGGCGATGCAGATGATGGCGAGCGATGCCTTGATGGCATTGTTCATGCCCACGGTGACCTCACCTACCACGCCGTGCATGTCGATGAAGGCAAACAAAGCACGATACATCAATACTCCAGGCACCATTGGGATGACACTCGGAATGGTGATGCACTGATGTGGGGTGTGGAACCAGTGGCGAGCCTTGATGACGATGACGCTGATCAAGGCTGAGCCTGCCAAGGAACCGATGCTCAAGCCCATGTCCAAGCCGATGTTGCCATTGCTAGGACCCAAGTTGACGAAGTTGCGGAAGCAAACGGCGATGATACCTCCCACTGCCACTACTGGCAAGAGTCTTCTTGGAATGCTGAAGATGGTGGAGAAGCCCATGGCTGATACTGCTGCTGCGATGGCAAACTCCCAGTACTCGTGGTGAGGTGTCATGGTGAGGTCCTTGACGAAGTTGTCGATGTGACATACCTGGATGGCGAATGCGATACCGAATGCCATCGCCAAGACCATCAACAGGGTGTTCAGTGCTCGTACCATTCCCACCTCTATATATCCGTCAAGCATATCGTTGACAAAGTTGATGAGTGGCACTCCCGGCACGATGAAGAGGGCGCAAGCCATCAATGGATGCCATGGGGTATCGGAGTGCATGAAGCCTGGCAGACTGGATGCGATGGCAGGGTCGAGCGACAAGAAGGAGGTCAGCCAAGCGATCAGGGTGGCTACGAAAGCCGAGATGCCGATTGCCACATAGTTGTTGCAGCCCTTGGTAGGCAAGTACATGCGAAGACGGAAGCCCAGGATGGCTGCCAATGAACAGAAGAAGAAGGCTGGCCAGTCGCAACCGAACTGGATGCAGAAGCCGCCACAGGCGAAACCTCCACCGATGGCTACTTGCCAAGGGGTGAAACTTCTTGGTGTCGCCTCCACATCGTTGAGCGACTGCTCATATTGATCGAGCGAATAGTCTTCCTTGATGGCACGCCATGAGAGCTTGCTGATCAGGGAGATGGAGGTGAGGTTGATGCCGTGCTTCACGCAGCGCTGGAACTTGGTGAAGGAGTGCTCCTCGTCACTGTAGTTCACCATCAGCACATTCCAGTTTACGTAGAGGTGCATGTATCTCTCGTCTAGTCCGAGGAAGGCGGCGGTACGTTTCATGGTTCGCATGATGCGAGATGTGTCGGCGGCACTCTCCACCAAGATTTTGCCGGTGCGGAGCAGAAGGTCGAGCTTGCGGCGAAGCTCTGCCTCGGAAATCTCCTGGCACTTGCAGTTGTCATGGTCGTTGCCACACTTACAGGTTCCTTGCTTTTCACTGTTGGCTAAGATAGCCCCTAATTCATTCTCCTTTTCCATGAATGTCTGTTTATCCTTGTTTTTATCTGATGTTTTTGTATGTTTTTATATTGAAGAGGGTGTTCGGGAGTGGATTACCCGAACACGAAGATGATAATCTGAATGGTGACGATGCGCAGGAACATGGCGAATGGATATACGTTCGCATAGCCCACGGTAGGCGCGTCTGCCGATGTCTGGTCTCTTACGTAAGCCAGGGCTGATGGGTTGGTGTTGGCACCTGCCAATACACCGAGCAGCGTGAAGTAGTTGATGTGGAAGACGAATCTGCCGATGATGCCACCCAAGATGATAGGTATCATGGTGATGGCGATACCATATACGATCCATATCATTCCCTTCTCCGTGGCTACGGTCTCGATGAACTGCTCACCTGTGCCTAGTCCCACACATGCCAGGAAGATGCAGATGCCGATTTCTCGTAGCATCAGGTTGGCTGAGATGGTATTGTAGGTGACGAGGTTGTACTTCGGACCGAAGTAGCCGATGAGGATGGCTACGACCAATGGACCACCGGTCAATCCGAGGCGCAAGTTCTCATTGATGCCTGGGATGAAGAATGGGATGTTGGCTACGATACAACCGAGCATGATGCCCAGGAAGATAGGAATCAAGTTAGGGTAGTTGAGGCGCTTCATCTGGTTACCCAACACCTTCTCTGTATGACTGATGGCAAGCTCGGTGCCCACTACGGTGACACGGTCGCCCAACTGCAATTTCAAGTCTGGTGTGGCAATCAGATCGACACCGGCACGGTTTACACGGGTGATGTTGGTGCCGAGGTTAGAGCGAATCTGCATCTGGGAGATAGACTTGCCGTTGATGCCCGGTTTGGTGATGAGGATGCGGCGAGTAATCAACTCGTTGCCGAACTCCTCCCAAGCCATCTCCACCTTCTCGCCGAGCAGGGCAATCAATGGCTCCTGTACGGAAGGATGGGCTACCACATACACGATGTCGCCCTCGTTGAGGATGGTCTGTCCGTTTACCATCTCCTTGGTGCTAGTACCTTCGGAGCGATGTATCTGGGAAATCATGAAGTCGCGGTTCAAGATATGGCGCACCTCCTTGACGGTGTCTCCGAAGATCATCTTGTTGGTAATCTTCACGGAGAATGTGTTGAGGGTCATCGCCTCCAAGTGTCCGAATCCACGCTTGGCCTGTGCTTCCTCCTCGCCCTTGTTGATGCGGAGGGCATAGCGCAAGACGATGAAGGAGAGGATGACGCCGAGCACACCCATAGGGTAGGCGATGGCATAACCGGTAGCTATGGAAGGAGCGTCGATGTGGCGCAGGTCACTGTAAGCCTGCTGGGCAGCACCCAGTCCAGGGGTGTTGGTGACGGCACCCGACAAGATACCAGTCATCGAGGTGATGGAGGTATTGGAGAAAGAGTAGATGACGAGGGTGGTGATGATGCTCAGTGCTACCACGATGATGCTGAGCAGGTTGAGGCTCTTTCCACCGTTCTTGAACGAGGAGAAGAAGCTAGGACCTACCTCCAAGCCAATGGAATAGACGAAGAGTATCAAGCCGAACTCCTTGAGGAAGTGGAGCAGGTGCTCGTCGAGGTTGAGAGAGAAATGGCCGAAGATAAGACCGATAAATAGAATCCATGCCAAACCGAGCGAAACACCTTTCACCCTGATTTTGCCTAGAGATAAACCCAGTGTGATGACCAATGCCAGAATCATGACAGAGTGGGCTACGCCACCTCCCCAAAGGTCAGGGAAGCCGTAAAACAAGTTTCTAATGATGTCCATAACTACTAGTAATTTTGAAATTTCGGGTGCAAAGGTACTAATTTTTATTCATTTATGATTCTGTATCAGCCTTTTTTTGTAATTTTGCAAGCAAGAATTTGACTTAAATAATAGAATAAGGTATAGAATATTGCCAAAAATGGAAAAAATACTAGAGAATAGAGACAAGCAGCTTCTGGCTGAAATCAAGGATAAGCGCATCGCCGTCTTGCTGTCGGGCGGTGTCGATAGTTCGGTGGTCGTGTGGGAGTTCGCCCGATTGGGCTTGCATCCCGACTGCTTCTACATCAAGATAGGTCCTGAGGAGAAGGAGGAGTGGGATTGCTCTTCCGAGGAGGATTTGGAGATGGCTACGGCTGTGGCTCACAAGTATGGCTGCAAACTCCAGGTGGTGGATTGCCACAAGGAGTACTGGAGCGAGGTGACTCGCTATACGATGGACAAGGTGAAGGCTGGCTTCACCCCCAACCCCGACGTGATGTGCAATCGCCTCATTAAGTTTGGTGCCTTCGACGAGAAGATGGGGCACGACTACGACCTTATCGCCACTGGTCATTATGCTCAGACCGAGACGGATGAGAATGGTGACAAGTGGCTCGTCACGAGTCCCGACCCTGTGAAAGACCAGACCGACTTCTTGGCTCAGATAGAGTCGTGGCAGTTGAGAAAGGCGATATTCCCAATCGGTCATCACATCAAGAACGAGGTGAGAGAGATTGCCGAGGAGGAGCATCTCATCAATGCCAAGCGAAAGGACAGCCAGGGCATCTGCTTCCTAGGACAGATCAACTACAATGATTATATCCGTCGCTATCTAGGCGAGCATCCGGGCGATGTCATCGAGATGGAGACGGGCAAGAAGATAGGCGAGCACAAGGGCTTGTGGTTCCATACCATCGGACAGCGCAAGGGCTTGGGCTTTGGCGGTGGTCCTTGGTTTGTTATCAAGAAGGACGTGGAGCACAATATCCTCTACGTGAGTCACGGCTATGACCCTCAGACAGCCTACAAGAAGGACTTCCCCCTGCATGATTTCCATTTCCTCACTCGTGAGGTACTGATGCAGAAGGTCACTTTCAAGATACGCCATACACCGGAGTATCATCCAGCCACCATCGAGAAGTTGGAGGATGGCAGATGGATGATTCATTCAGAGGAAGCCATACATGGAGTCGCTCCCGGACAGTTCTGTGTGGTGTATGATGAGAACCACCATCGCTGCTATGGTTCGGGCGAGATAACGGTGTAAGCGATTGATATTGCACTTCTAAGCATTCATGAGGCAGAATGCTTAGAAGTGCCATTTGATATCCACTCCCATTTGGAAGGGATTGCCGCGCTGAGCGAAATATTCCTTCTTGCCAGTGGCGGCATTATCGACAGCGAAGGTGTTGTAATGGGTGTCGGTGAGATTCCTGCCCCAAAGACTGATGAGCATGCCGCCCAAGTCGAGGTCGAGGTGAGCGCCTAGCACCGCATACATCTTCTGGGCATAAGAATTGGCGTTGTCCCAATAAGTCTTGCCCTGTGCATGAACATTGGCTCCTATGGTGAGCGACTTCATCGACAACCAAGCGTGGGATGGCGATGCCGACTGGAGGTCGAGGCGATAATCCACCATGGCAGCCAAAGTGTTCTGTGGTACATAAGGCACTGTCTTGCCCTTGTAGCTCACCGCTTTGCCATTCGCTTGTCCGTTGCCATTGTCACTTCCATTTCCGTCTTCATATTCGTCAAATTGGGCACGGGTGAGTCCATAGCTCACTGCCCAGTCCAATTTTCCATTCACAGCCTGCCCCTTCAGTGCAGCCTCGACACCGCAACTGTGACTCTTGCCTGCATTTACCATCATGCGACCAAAACCATAGTTGCCTGCCATCACGGAGAGTTGCTGATTGCGCACTTGCATGTAATAGGTACTGAGGTCGAGGTGCATCATGTGGTCGAAGAGATTGAGATGAGCACCCAACTCATAGTTCCATGAAGTCTCAGGCTTGAAGGCGATGGTCTTGTTCACCTTGTCATAGTCCTCTTCGGAATGCGGCACGTCGTAATTGCCACGCATCGCTTGCTGACGGTTGGCATTCAATTCGGTTTGCAAGATGTCGCTAAACATCTGTATGTTGTATCCACCAGCTCGATAGCCCTTGCTCACGATGGCATACACGTTGCTGCCCTGTGCGTCTATCTTCCAGTTGATACCTATCTTTGGGAGCAACTGATGATAGTTGTCGCTGGTCTCGTGGTCGAGCACCGAACGGAGCGTGTTGGTAGCCACTTGTCCCATCACGTTGGCAGTCATCGCCATGTAGGCGGAAGAGGCATAGTGGATGGCAGTGTGCATGAAGTCGTATCGCAAGCCGATGGTGGCGGTCAGTCGATCAGTGAGTTCCAAGTTGCTCTCATGGAAAACACCAAGGTTCCATTGTGGGGTGTGGAAGAGTCCTGGCGCCCCCATCGTCACGTCCATCTTCACGCCGCCCGCTCTCTCTATCGCTGCTGCCGCAGCTGCTTGTGCCTGTGCCTCGCTCATCCCCTGGGCGATGAATCGCTTCGCCATGGAGGTGACCATCGATGTGTACATCTGGCTTTGGATGGCATTGCCGATAGGACGGGTCATCCCCTCGTTGAAATAGACCGGACCATTGGTCTTCAGCCAGTTGTAGGAGAAGAAGGCTCCAGCTGTCCAATTCCAGATGTCACCTACGGGCTTGCGACTCTTGAAGGTCAACTCCTGGGTGATGGCGTTCTGCAACTGCTCTTGCAAAATGCTCATATAGTCGGTGGGCAGATAGTCTTGGTCCATCAGCATACGGTCTTTGAGATATTGGTAGCTGGTGGTGGAAGAGAAGGAGAAATCTCGTCCTTGGTGCTGGATGTCGAGGCCCGTGATGAGGGTGTTGCGTCGGTAGTTGCCGGCAAAGGTGGAGGCAGGGAGTTCGGTCTTGCCTGTCTCCAAGTTGAGCTTGCCGTATGGGAAACCGTTCTGATCTACATACTGATAGTTGGCGAGCCAGTCGATGCTCCATCCTTTGTTCCACTTGGTTTTCAACTGCAGTTTGCCACCTGCCTCATCATATTTGTCGGCTCTCTCGCCAGTGTGTGTGTTGCGAAAGAATCCCTTCTGTCCCTCATAGAATCCGGCTGCGGAGAGGGCGACGTGGGTGCCCAACTTCTGATAGTGAGCCGCCTCTATATTGCGGTAATAGCGTGAACCGTATGAGAGTTTGATGTCGGTACCTTCGTATTCGAATGGGTTGCGAGAGAAGATGCGCACGAGACCTCCCTCCGAGTTTTGACCGTAGAGCGTGCCTTGTGGACCACGGAGCACATCCACACGACTGGTCTGATAGTTGTGCAGATTGAATGCAGCCTTGCTCATCAGGGGAATGCCGTCCTGGTAAATGCCCACGGCAGGACTGTTGACACGGCTTCCGATGCCACGCACATACATGGCGCTGGAAAGACGCGAACCATAGTTGGGCATCGTGAAGTTGGGGATATAAGAAGACAGTTCACGCAAGTCGTGAACTCCCAGTTTCTGTATTTGAAAACTGCCGAGCGAGGTACTGCTCAGCGATTGTTGGCGAAGACGGTAGGTTTCCTTGGGTTGTGAGGCCACGACCACCTCGTCGATGTCAAACACCTTGCTGCTGTCGGCGAGCAAGGAAATGGCGGAGTTATCCGTAATACCATAGGCTGTGTGTGCCTCGGTCATAGTGGGCAGTCCTGCTGCAACCATGGCGAGGACTATCATCTTGTGATTCATTTGATTTTCTTTTTTGTTTATGATTGAATTCTTTTTACTTCTAAATGATTTCGGCTGCAAAGGTACTGCCAATTCTCGCTAGATGTTATCCTTATTTATAATGATTGTCACCTCTTATGAAACAGAAAAAGGTAGATTCCAAATGTTTGGAATCTACCTTTTTTACTAACTAACTAACCTATGAATGTACTCTATCTATTCACCAATCTAATCAAATGTGTGGTATTCAAAGCATTGGGGTGATGTTACTTCACCTCAATGTTCTTGGTTGTCTTAGCCTCTTCCTTTGGAGTCAACTTAGGAATCTCGACCTCAAGTATGCCATCGGCAACCTTGGCTGAAATCTTCTCACGGTCGGCATCCTCTGGCAGTGTGTAGCACTGCTGGTAGTTGCTGTAAGAGAACTCACGGCGCAAGTAGTGCTCGTGCTTATCCTCATTCTTGTGCTCCATCTTGTTCTCGATGGCGATGCAGAGATTGCCATCGTTGTCAAGATTGATGCGAACCCACTCTTTCTTCAAGCCTGGAGCAGCAACCTCCATGGTGTAAGCCTTCTCGTTCTCTTTGATGTTTGTAGCAGGAGCGGTAGCGCTAGTACGTGGCATCAAGTCTGTATCAAAGAAATTGTCCTCAAACCAATTTGTCAACCAATCTGAATTATTATTTCTACGAGCTAATAACATAATTAAAACCTCCTATTTTTAAATTTAACTTTCACCCTCCCCATTTGCAACTCTTGTGCCATTGGCAGCTGGCTGATGATAGGCGTTTCTTCTTTGCCAGAAATGGCAAGACTAGCTGAAATAATGACACGAAAGTATAAATTATTTAAGTTTTGCTGACAAAATCGATGGAGGAAGAGTGATAACTACACTTCTTATGTGTTGCTAAGGAAAACTATAGGCGGGGATGGTGGAAAAAATGACTTTTCTTGCATTAAAAGGTAAAAATTGACAGTTTAGGCGAAAAAAGAACAATTATTTAACAAGACTTACAGAATTTATCGCTACATTTGCAGAAGTTATGATTAATATGATTATCAAATCAACCGGCAATCGGTAGGAATCATCTATTACTTATTATTATTTATCAAATCAAAAATAGAACTATGAAGAGAAAACAAAAGAGAGTGACACTGCTCCTTGCTTCATTGCTCGTGGGCGGGTTCTTGGTAACCGGGTGTACTAACAGTGACTATGATTTCAATGAGATTGATGCTACGATGGGCTTCGGTGGGGATGGATTGGAACTTCCTGCCAGTTCTACCATGGACATACCTTTGAAGGACGTTTTGGACTTGGAGGAGAATGGTAGTGTAAAGCTGGATGATGAAGGCAACTATCTCTTCCAACTGACAGGTAGCGGCTCCTCTGAGGCAAATCCTAAGATAGAACCTATCCGTTTGGAGGGTAGATCCTATAATGCCAATATTCCGATATCTTTGTCCGCTTCTGCTAAGGCGACCAGATCGCTGACTGCGTCTTCGGTGATTCCTGAGGTAAAGGAAAAGATGTTCGAGTATCATGGCGTTGACAAGAGTGTGAAGAGTTTGACGAAGGCAAACATGAAACCTGTTACGATGAAGTTGACGTTAGGCTTCTCTGGTATTTCCTCCGTTATCTCCAAAATCAAGAAAGCCACGCTTACCCTGCCAGGCTATCTCAGTCTGAATAGGGTGGTGGGCGATGGAAATGACATGCCTATTCCTACGAGTTCTCGAATCGACATCGCAGACATCTCTACCAGTCGAGACATGGTATTGACCATCACTTCTAATGAACTCCTTTTCTCGGAGCAAGATGCTTACGGAACACTGTCCATTGCTGAGGATGGCAAGATAGACATGGATGGCTATTTCGGACTGAAGATAGATGACTTCGAGTTGACGGGTACTCCTTCTACTGCCAATATGAGCATTGCTGCCAAAGTGGAGGTGGAAAACATCGAGTTGACGAGTGCCACAGGTGTGTTCGATCCAGAGGTGAACTTCGGTACTTTGGGTGAGGTGGATGTCACCGGTGTCCCTGATTTCTTATCAGATGCCAATGTGGTGGCAGACTTGGCTAATCCGCAAATCTTGCTGACTATCAACAACGAAATGAATGTAGCAGCCACCGTCAAGGCGACTGTCACTGCTACCAAGAGTGGACAGACGACCGCTACTGTACAGCTGCCAGAGATGTATATCGAAAAGAACAGTGTTTCGCCTACTACCCAGATTTGCATCTGTCGTGAGAAAACCCCAGAGTTGACTGCTCAGTATGGTGAGAAAAATGTATATGCAGTGAGCAACCTCTCTACCTTAATTAATAAGATACCAGACCATGTGAGCATTGGAAATGTGGAGGCGAGAGCCGACCAAAGTCAGGAGGCTACCGTCGAGTTTGGCAAACCTTATCATATCACGCCAAGCTATGAGGTGTATGCTCCTCTCGCCTTTGGCAAGGACGCTGTCATCGAATATTCCGATCAATTCGATGGATGGAATGACGACATTGATGACCTGGAACTTTCCGAGAATACCTATGTGCGCCTGACAGCCGATGCTATCAGCAAGGTGCCAGCTGCGCTCATCCTCGAAGCTACTCCGTTGGGTGTGGGAGGTGCAGACATCAGCAACTTGATAGAGGTGAATATCAAGAAGGGCGAGGTGAGTGCTTCCACAGATGGCGAGACTGCTGTCACTTCTCCGTTGGAGGTTGAAATCCGTGAGAAGGTGAAGGGTGGACTGAAGCAACTCGATGGCTTGTCATACAAGGTACAGGGCAAGGCTACCCACAATGGAACCACGGTAGAGGGCATCACCCTCAATGCCAATAAGCACACCTTGAAACTGAACAATATCAAGGTGAAACTGGTGGGCAAGATTATCGGCGATTTCAACTAAAGAGAGTGAGACAACAGATACAATAACACACAAAGACAAAGATTATGACTAAAAATATGATGAACAATATATATAAGCACGTCTTGGTTGCCTCTCTCTTGATGGTGGGTGGCACGGCGATGGCTCAGACACTCAACTCTGCCTATTTCACAGAGGATTATAAGTTCCGTCACGACATGAACCCTGCTTTCGAGAACAAGCAGAACTATATCTCCATACCAGCCTTGGGCAATATCAATGTCAACTTACAGGGTAACTTCGGTTATCAAGATGTGGTGATGCACAATCCGATGTATGGTCAGGAGGCTGGAGCCAAGAAGATGACTACCTTCATGAACCCTTACATCTCTACCAGTGATGCACTCAGTGGATTCAGCAAGGGGCAGAACCGTATCGCTGGTGATGTTGGCATCGCCCTTCTCTCCGCAGGTTTCAAGGGATTCGGTGGTTACAATACTATCGAGGTGAATGCCAAGGCTAGCTTTGGTGCTTCCTTGCCTTACGAACTCTTTGAGTTTGCCAAGAACACTGGCAATCAAACTTACCAAATCGGTGACATCAGTGCCATGGCTCGTTCTTACGTGGAACTGGGATTGGGACACTCACATAAGTTGGGTGATAAATGGCGCATCGGTGCCAAGTTGAAGTTCCTCTTCGGTGTGGGCGATGCCGATGTGAAGATGCAGAACGTGGTGGCTGACCTCTCTGGCAACCAACTGGATGCACTTGGCAATCCGATGTGGCTGGTGAGTGGCAAGGGACAGGCGCAAGTCTCTATGAAGGGATTCACCTATAAGTCGAAGACTTCTGATTACAAGGATCCTAACCATACGGGACCTGATGGCATACAGGGTAAGTATGAGCACATTGACGACGTGGATGTCGATGGAGCAGGATTGGGAGGCTTCGGTATGGGATTGGATCTCGGTGCCGAATACAAGATTACGAAAGACTTGAAGTTGAGTTTCGCTGTACTCGACCTAGGCTTTATCAGTTGGAAAAACAATATGAAGGCTGTCAATAGTGGTGAGTCTTTTGCTTTCGGTGGATTCAGCGATGTCGCTGTCAAGAGCGATTATGACAACACGATAGATGACCAATGGGATTACTACAGCGACCAGTTGACAGACTTCATCAATCTGAAGGATGAGGGTGATGCAGGAAGTCGTACCACAGCCCTAGCCACTACTGTCAACTTGGGTCTGGAGTATGCCTTGCCTTCTTACGACAAACTTTCATTTGGTTTCTTGAGCAGTACTCGTATCAATGGCGATTTCACTTGGAGCGAGGGCAGATTCAGTGCCAACTGGAAACCATTGAAATGGTTGGATGGCGGTGTCAACTTCGCTGTGAGCAGTTTTGCTACCAGCATGGGCTATGTGCTCAATATCCATCCTAAGGGCTACAACTTCTTCATCGGTATGGACCACATCTTGGGCAAGACCAGCAAGGAGTTCATCCCTCTCAGCTCCAATGCTAGCTTGGCATTGGGCATGAGCATTACTTGGTAAAAGGGACGGTTAATGATTCCAAAGCTGATAATCCATCACTTGGTTGGCTTTGGAATGAACGCTGTCGCCATCGAGCGTTTGCTCTTGTAGCAAGTTGTTTTCTTCTTGGGCTTGGTTGCTTGCGCAACTTTTCGATCGTATCAGGACGGCGATGGGTGTCAGGAATTGTGTAGATGGTTGCCATCTTTTGCAAGTTCTTGTCGCCTGTCGCCTTTGCCATATCTGCTATGACCTTGCCCTGCGAGTAGATGTCGGCTTTAGGTTCTGCCGGCTTCTCCACCATTGTCTGTTATCTCATAGCCTACAACGACGCTCATCGGTCCATGGCTTAGTATTTGAGCTTCGCCAAGGGTTGGCTTCTCGTTGGGCAGGGTGGTGAAACTCATCACATTACTTGTAAGGGTGGTTCTTCCATTGTAGCCTTGCAACATATGAATGCCATGTAGCATTGCAAGATTTGGTATCTATCCCATTTACAATGCTTTCGCTGCAAGTATTCTTCTGTCTCATGAAGTGTAAAAGGACGTACGTATATGCTGCTGGTTATTCTGGCGTGCAATCCTCCTTGGTTCTCAATAAGGTTGTCCACCATCCACGAAGTAGCAGATCCACTGGCTATAAATACAATGTCGCTACGTCGGGCTGCCCAAAGAATCATACCTTCGTTACACCGTTACAGCGTTACAGTAAAATTTTTGCCCCTCCTATATGCGAAAATTACTTTTATATTTATATATATATAAATATAAAGAGTATTTTAGGGGGGGTGGGATAGGGAGATTTTTTACTGTAACGCTGTAACATTGTAACGCATGAGGAAAAAAGCACAACAAGGCGAAAATAATTGCTTTTTTCTTGCGTATATCAGATAAATGCCGTATCTTTGCAAGCGAAATCAGAGAGTTGGTGGAGGCTAGGTGAAGCCACTATAGACGGTTTCGATGGGTCGTAATAGACGACAAGCCTCGGTCGTAATAGACGACTAGGACAAGCCACTATAGACGACCACGGTGAAGCTCTATAGAGATGCCCACAAATAAGCGTCATCACTTGTTATATCTTGTCAACGCATCCTTCACCATCTTGCCCCATGGTTTGATGAGGTCGGGAGTCCAGTTGCCCTTTGCCTCTGCCCTTGGCAGAATCATGGAGCAGGTCTCGTCCTTGTCAGAGATTGACCAATTGACCCAACTTACCTTGTTCTTCTCCATGACATCGAGCCATTTCTGATACTCGTCTGGAGCAAGAGGACCATTGCCGGAGGCTTCCATGCCAGCACATTCTGACACGAATACAGGAAGACCGCCCTTGACAGCTGCTTCCAACTTGTCGCGCAAGTAATCCTTGTGGGTGGCTGCGTAGAAGTGGAGCGTGTACATCACGTTGCTCACGCCCTCGATAGGACTCTTTGCCACGAGGTCGATGTCTTGGTCCCAGTGAGGACAACCCATGAGGATGATATTGTCGGAGTCGTACTTGCGAATCTCGTCGATGATGGTCTTGGCATATACCTTGAGGTCTTCCCACTTGTCTTCCACAGGCTCGTTGTAAAGCTCATAGATGACGTTAGGATATTTGCCATATTTCTGAGCCATCTTGGCAAAGAAAGCCTTGGCTTCTGCCGTGTGCATCTTGTGGGCATGCCAGTCGATGATGACGTATGCGTCGTTCTTGATGGCTGCATCCACCACATTGGTGATACACTTGAGGGCGAACTCCGGGTTCTCCAGGTAGTTGTCCTCAATCTGGATTCCCATGGCAGCACGGATGATGTTGGCATGCCAGTCGTTGATGAGCCACTTCACGGCATTCTTGTTGTAGAAACGAGGCCAAATGTTGTGCCATCCTAGGCTGACACCTCGCAGTACGACTGGATTTCCGTTTTGGTCGCAAAGTTGCGCACCTTTCACTTGCAGTTGTCCCCATTGCTTTACAGGACCGGCTGCGTTTACTTGTGCCATGCACAGCAAGGCGACAAGGAGGGTTAATAGCTTTTTCATCTTTTAAATAGGTTTTTGATTATAATATGTTTTCTGCAAAACTACGATTTTTAGCAGAATTGACCAAGAAAAAGTACAAGTATTTCCCTCTACAAACAAAAAAGGACGTACTTTTGCAAAGAAAGTACGTCCCGATAGTATAAAACATTATCTATTTCAGTAGCTTGTATTCTCTTGATTATCCGAAGAGTTGGATGGTGTAGAGGTAGATGACAGCCGCTGGAATCGCCATCAGCGATGAGTCGAAACGGTCGAGCATGCCACCATGACCCGGCAGAATATTGCCACTGTCCTTCACGCCGAGGGTACGCTTGAAGAGACTCTCCACCAAGTCGCCCCAGGTGCCGAAGAATACGACGACGAGTCCCAAACCTATCCATCCTGCGATGCTCAAGGTGTGAGCCGTCTCGCCATTATTGGCGAAGTATCCCACGATGGCAGCCACGATGATGACGAAGATGCCACCGCCTATGCTTCCTTCCCAACTCTTGCCCGGACTGATGCGAGGGAAGAGCTTGTGCTTGCCAAACAGCGAACCGCTGCAATAGGCACCCGTGTCATTGGTCCAGAGGAAGATGAACACGCTCAAAGGCAAGAGCATATCGTAATGTACCTGACCATCCACTGCCGAAACCTCGAAAGCCAAGACGTTGATCAGCGAGAAGGGGAGGGCGATGTACATCTGTGAGAGCATCGTGTAAGCCCAATCGTTGATGGCATTCTTGTTGCCCGTGTATAACTCGTAGATGAAGAGATATACGATGGTGAGGATGTAAGGGATGAACACCACGAAGTTGTAGCCCGTGATGCCCGTTCGGAATCCCGCTACGGCAAGGAAAAAATACACACCTGCCACGGTGGAGATGAAGCGATTGACGCTGACATCCTCCGCCTCCTCATTGACGAGTCCGCAGAATTCCCAGATGCTCAGACCAGTGATGAGGGCAAAGAGGAAAACCATAGCCTTCGGTTGCAGGAAGCATGATACCATGCAGCCTACGAATAAGACACCTGTGATGGTTCTTACGATGAGATTCTTTTGTTTATCTGTCATGACTCTTGATATTAATGAGTGTTCTCTTTGTTCTGATTCTCCTCATGCTCCTTGATGGCAGCTTGCACCTCTGGTATCTCCTTGACAGCATCATCGTCGATCTTAGGCTGCTCGTCCTCCATGATTTCCTGTGAACGGCTAATCCAAGGGCGCTTGCCAAAAATCTTCTCCACGTCTTCTGCCATGATGACCTCCTTCTGGATGAGCAGTTCGGCGAGGGCGTTGTGACCTTCCTTGTGCTGCATCAGGATGTTCTTGGCACGGGTGTATTGTTCGTTCACCATCTTCAGCACTTCCTCGTCTATCTTCTTGGCTGTGGTCTCTGAATATGGTTTCTGGAATGAATACTCGCTCTGGTTGTAATAGCAGAGGTTAGGCAGCGACTCGCTCATGCCGAGGTAAGCCACCATGCCGTATGCACTCTTGGTAGCACGCTCCAAGTCGTTCATCGCTCCGGAGGAGATATGACCGGTGAAGAGTTCTTCGGCTGCACGACCACCCATGAGTGAACACATCTCGTCGAGCATCTGCTCCTTGGTGGTAATCTGTCGCTCCTCTGGGAGATACCAAGCAGCGCCCAGTGCTTGACCACGTGGCACGATGGTGACCTTGATGAGAGGGTTGGCATATCTACAGAACCAAGAGATGGTGGCATGACCAGCCTCATGGAGGGCGATGCTACGCTTCTCGTCGGCAGTCATCACCTTGGTCTTCTTCTCCAATCCACCTACGATACGGTCAACGGCATCGAGGAAGTCTTGCTTGCACACCGCCTTCTTGTCATGGCGAGCAGCTATCAAGGCAGCCTCGTTGCAAACATTGGCGATGTCGGCACCAGAGAAGCCCGGCGTCTGGCGAGCCAAGAGATCGATGTCAACGGTATCGTCTATCTTGATAGGCTTCAGGTGAACGAGGAAGATGGCCTTACGTTCGTTCAAGCCAGGGAGATCGACATGAATCTCACGGTCGAAACGACCTGCACGCAAGAGGGCGCTATCCAACATATCTACACGGTTGGTAGCGGCAAGGATGATGACACCACTGTTGGTGCCGAAGCCATCCATCTCGGTGAGGAGGGCATTCAGAGTATTTTCACGCTCATCGTTGCCACCCATGGCTGGGTTCTTGCTACGAGCTCGACCTACGGCATCAATCTCATCGATGAAGATGATGCAAGGAGCTTTCTCCTTAGCCTGACGGAAGAGGTCGCGAACACGAGAGGCACCGACGCCGACAAACATTTCCACGAAGTCGGAACCGCTCATGGAGAAGAATGGTACCTCTGCCTCGCCTGCTACAGCCTTGGCAAGGAGGGTCTTACCTGTTCCCGGAGGACCTACCAGCAAGGCTCCCTTTGGAATCTTACCACCGAGGTCGGTGTATTTCTGTGGGTTCTTGAGGAAATCGACGATTTCCTGAACCTCCTGTTTGGCACCCTCTTGTCCGGCTACGTCCTTGAAGGTGACACCGATGGCGTTTCCCTTCTCATACATACGAGCCTTGCTCTTGCCGACACTGAAGATGCCGCCTCCCATGCCACCGCCGAGTCCTGTGCCCATTCTGCCCGACATCCACATGATGAAGAGGAAGAAGAGTAGGATAGGGGCTACGCTGACCAGGAGGCTGATGAAGTCGTTGCCCTTCTGGTTCTCGTAGGTGTAGGAGTGTATCTTGTGGGTCTTGACCATCGAGTCGAGGTACTTGTCCAGTTCTTCTACAGAACCAAACTGCACCTCCACGTAAGGTGAAGGACCTACGTTCTTGGCACTTGTCTTATAGACATCACGAATGTTTTTCGGATTGATGTAAAGCTTGATCGTACTCTCCGTCTTATTGGCGACGACGCTGAGCACATATCCTTTCTCCACATACTCCTTAAACTCTGTGTAGGTAGCCTTCTTGGCTGCGCTACCTCCCAAGGCATCACCGCCACCCGTCATGAAGAGTACCATGAGTCCGAAGAGGATGATGACATAGAGCCAGTTCATATTGAACTTAGGCATCTTAGGTGGTTGTCCACTTGGGTTATTTAAATTGTTACTTTGTTCCATCTCGTTTTTAGAATAAGAAATGTTGTTCCAATATATCAAATAAAAATATTCCTATATATATAATTAAGGTGTAAGCCTAGCAGGCTTTCCACCTTTTCCCCCCGATGGATTAGTCGAGGTCTGGAATCTCGGTGAGGTTGGCATCCTCCCATAGGTGCTCCAAGTCGTAAAACTGTCGTACCTCAGGTTGGAAGATGTGTACCAGTACATCCACGAAGTCGATAGCAACCCATTGATCGTTGCCCAAGCCCGCTACGTTGGCAGGTTTCTCACCCAATTTCTTTCTGCAGAAGTCGCCTACGGATTCAGCGATGGCCTCCACTTGCGATGGGGAGTTGCCCTGGCAGATGATGAAATATTTGGCAATGGTGCCATCTAGGTGGCTCAAGTCAGCTATCACGATTTTGCTTCCTTTTTTCTCTTGTATTCCCTCTGTGATGGTTTCTACTAGTTGTTTTGTTGTGTTCATTTACAATTTCTATTAATTATCTTGTTATTATATGTGCAAAGATACGCTAAATACACGGAAAAACGCCGAAAAACGCTAAAAATTGAGATTTTTTAGAAAAAAGTGCCGAAAAATTTGGGCAATTCAAAAAATAGTAGTAACTTTGCACTCGCAATTAAGAAACGAACAGATTGAGATTGCAAGCTACATTGGGATATGGTGTAATGGTAACACTACAGATTCTGGTCCTGTCATTCCTGGTTCGAATCCGGGTATCCCAACTAAAAGGAGCATCTTTCAAGATAGGAAGATGCTTTTTTATTCAGAAAAAGAAATCTATATTGGGATATGGTGTAATGGTAACACTACAGATTCTGGTCCTGTCATTCCTGGTTCGAATCCGGGTATCCCAACTTGATGAGAGCATCTTTCAAACCGAAAGATGCTTTTTTTTGTTATTGGCAAAAATATGAGTGAGATAGACATCATAACCTCAAAACAGTTTGAGACTTTGTTTAAGGAGATGCATACTCAACTGTTTTATCTTGCTTACGATATTCTGGGAGAGGCGCAAGCTGCCCAAGATGTTGTGAGTGATGTCTTCTTGTCGATATGGAATCAACATCGTGATATTTCACCCGACAAAGTGAGGGGCTATATTTTTGTGAGTACAAAAAACAAGGCTCTCGATAAATACCGGCAAAGTTCTAGATATTCAGAGATTCCTATAGAAGAGATGAAGAATTTAATGGATGTATGTGATGCGTCTTGGAAAATGCGTGAGGAAAGAATCTTGTGGGTGGAGAAAGTCTTGCAGCAGTTGCCAGAGAAAACAAGGTTGATACTTGATTTGTGCTACCGTAAGCGTAAATCCTATAAAGAGGCAGCCGAGATAGTGGGCATTTCTGTAGAAGGAATCAAAAAACAACTGTTCAGGGCTTTGAAAGAATTGAGAACAAAGCTTAAAAAAGAAGGATTCCTGTCCCCCTTTCTCTTTTTCTTCGTCTTTTTATTAGACCTCTAGAGAAATTGGAAAGTTGTAGGAGGGAGAATTTTAGACAGACTTCTTTTATCATAGTATTTCATACATATATTATAATAAGGTATCATGGACAAAGAAAACAATATGAAGCTTGATGCAGATTGGCAAGCTACGACAGAAGAGCAAGGCGACATTCGAAGCGCATTGAATCGCATGGATGTAGAGGCTCCTGATGTGGACATGGCTTGGAAGGCTATGAGCCTGCAAATGGGCTTGCAAGAAAAGGCTGAGCTTCGTCATTCGGATGAGGAAAAAAGTGCTCGCAGCATCGATATGACATCTTTCTTGAAAGTTGCCATATCTATTGCTGCTGTCGTAGTGATAGCCTTTGTTTTCTTTTTCAATGGTAGGAAAGACGACTCGTCTGTTGTTGTGCAAAGGGCAAAGACTGAGTTTTCTTCTGAAACTTCCTCAGATACAAAATCTGTAGTTCGTAAGGACTCTTCTCATGGTGATTCTGAGGATAAGTCTGAGCAAGAGGATAGACAAGTTGCTGCTAATGAAATCTTGGTGGCTGAAACGGGCAGAGGTGAAGACAGACATTTGGTGCTGAGTGATGGTACCAAGGTGTGGCTTAATGCTGAGAGCAGTTTGCTTTATCCTAAGCATTTCGCTGGTAAGGAACGCAAGGTACAGTTGCAGGGTGAGGGATATTTTGAAGTAAGGCATAATGCCAAGTGCCCATTCATTGTAGAAGCAGCCAACTTGATAGCTACGGATTTGGGAACAGCTTTTGGTATTAAAGCATATATCGGGAAACCGGCTCAAGTGACGTTGGTTTCGGGATGTGTGGCTGTCAGACAAAAGGGGGAGTCTTCTTCTTTAGTCTTGAAGCCTAACCAAATGGCAACTTTGTCAGGCGATGGTTTTGATGTCACGGATGTTGATACTTATCCTTTGGTCCAGAGAAAGAGTGGACTTTTTTATTTCCATGAGGTTGCTTTGGTGGATGTGATGAAAGAACTTGGTAGATGGTATCATGTTAAGGTGGTTTTTGAAAATAAAAACTGTCTGCAAACTCAAGTGCATTTCGTGGCAGAGCGTAAGCTTTCCTTGGAGGAAGTGGTTCGACAACTGAATGAATTGGAAGGAATACAGGTTGTCAAGTTGAAACAGGAACTTTTAGTGAGATAGCTTGTACGAAGAAGTTCCTGTCGTACTGACAACTCATGAGTTTCTGATATATGATTGTTGTTTTATGCGAAAAATATTCGTTATTGATATGGAATAGTTGGCTTTTTGAGTCAAAAAGTAACTTTTTCCTTATTTCCTATGACTTTTTGTGTCCCCTTTTGCGAAAGACCACGTCTTTAGCAATAAGAGAGAATTATTATTATTATGTCAATTAACATTGAAAAGTTATGGAAAAGAAACAGAGTAAGAGAGTCTTTTCGTGCTTATTGTTGTTGCTCTTGGCTATCCAGATGATGGCGCAGGGCAACAAGATAACCATGAAATGTGTGCAGATGCCTTTGCCTTCAGCGCTTTATTCGTTGGAGAAGCAATCGGGGTATTACAAAGTGAATTACAATTATGACTTACTGAAAACTTACAAGGTAACTACGGAAATCAATCAGCAAGCTGCGCCTCAGGCTGTGGAAATGCTCTTGGCTTCCACGCCTTATACATCTAAGGTGGATGGTAAGATGATCAGAGTGGTAAAGAAAAAACAGCAGGATGATGCTTCCTTGCATCGAGTAAGCGGACAGCTTCTTGATAGTTATGGTCAACCTCTTGCGGGTGTCTCTGTCAAGGTGATGGGTTTGAAATTAGGAGCTGTCACTGATGAAAATGGCGAGTATGCCATGAGTGATATTCCTCAGAATGCTATGTTGGAATACTCTTATTTGGGCATGAAATCATTTCAAAGAAAGGCTTCATATAAGCATGTTACCATTATCATGGAGGATGATTCCAGACAACTGAATGATGTCGTCGTAACAGGTTATCAAACTTTGAAGAAAGAGAATGCCACGGGTTCTTTTCAGGTGATTTCTTCCAAGGACATCAACGACCGTTATCTGTCAAACTTGCAACAGAGCTTGGAAGGTAAAGTGGCGGGATTGGTCAATTATGACAATGGATATTCCAGTGGATTAACCATCCGTGGTGTGGGAACCTTGAAAGCTAATTCCAGTCCTTTGATAGTTGTAGATGGACTGCCTATTAGTGGAACGCTAGATGATGTCAACAAGTATGAGGTTGACAAGATAACGGTATTGAAGGATGCAGCCGCAGTGGCTGTTTATGGAGCTAGAGCATCGAATGGTGTGATTGTCATTACCACCAAAAAGGCACAGACAGAAAAGTTGTCAATCGACTTCAATGCCGACATCACTTCCACCAACAAGACCGACTACAGTTCCTTGGATTTTTGCAATGCTTCTGAAATGTTGGAGCTGGAACAATACAACTTCGAATGGATGAAGCAGAGAAGTTCTGCCTTCAATAATCTTTTGAGACAATACGACAAGCGTGGTAGATTGATGGATCCGATGACACAATTGATGGTAAGGCATTATAGAGGAGAGGTTTCGGATGCCGACTATAAGCAGACTGTCAACCAATGGGGTCAAAACAATTATATGGATGAATGGAGTGATCTGATGCTCCAAAATCGTTTGCAGCAGCAATACAACCTGTCTATCCGCACTAAGGGAAAGTATTTGAACTCTAGTGTTATCGTAGATTGGCATGGTGATGATACCAGCAAAAAACAGCAATATGATAATACTTTGTCTTTGCAATATGTGGGTAAACTTGAACCAGCTAAGTGGATAGACATGGATTTTGGAGTGGCACTCAACAATAATCGTTCTAAGATGCACACCAATGAAATAGGTGAGTTTAATAGTTATAGTTCATTCTATCCTTATCAGAGTATGTATAACGCAGACGGAACTCCAGCGAGATTGATGGCTGCCGTAGCTCTTGATGAGCCATCCCTTTCTGATGCTTCGCTGGGTTTGAAAGATGAAGGCTTCTCCCCTGTGGACGATCTGTTCTTGAATTATACGAAGAGTCGTGAGACTTATACTCGCTCTTACATCCATGCTAATTTAAAGCCTATTGATGGACTGAAATTGAGTGGTATGTTCCAGTATGAGGATATTTCAGGAAGAAGCGAGAAGATGCTTGAAGCTGATAGCTATATTGTCCGTCATAACTACAACTTGTTCAGTTATGAGGGCAAGCATTACATACCGGATGGAGGTTTGATGACTGTCAAGTCTAACGAGGGTAATTATCTCACTTTCCGTGTCCAGGCTACTTACGACAAGACTTTTGCCAAAAAGCATGCTGTCAGTGCTATTGCGGGATATGAGTATCGCCAGACATTTAGTCGTAGCACTACCAACCAGTTCTATGGCTATGATGAACAGACCTTGACCAATAGTACTGGCTTGGTAAATTTCTCAGCCTTGAGTACCTTGAAGTCAACCGACTTGGGTAATCTCTATTCACCTGAGTATTATTTTTCTGCGAGCGATGTGGCAAAAAGTACACATGAGAAGCATCGCTATAAATCCTATTATGCAACAGCCAACTATACATACGATGGAAGATACTCTCTGAGTGCTAGCTATCGTGTGGATAAGACCGACTTGTTTGGTGCAGATCCTAAGTTCCGCAACCGTCCACTTTGGTCAGTGGGTACAGGTTGGAATCTCCACAACGAGCAGTTTATGAAAGATGCCAAGTGGCTCGATATGTTGAAACTTCGTTTCAGCTATGGTGTAACTGGTAACATCAATTCCAGCTATTCCTCTTACTTGACGGCAAGAATCAGAACGAATTCCATCACAGGCGAGAAGAAAGCAACACTGAATACTCCACCAAACGACCAGTTGCGTTGGGAGAAGACTACCTCTTGGAACTTCGGTTTTGATTTCTCGGTATTGAAGCATCGCTTGACGGGAACCTTTGATGTGTATCGCAAGATGGGTTCTGATGTCTTGGCTAATATCGACCTCGATCCAACGACAGGATGGGAAAGTCTCTACACCAACAATGCCAAGACGCTGAATAAAGGTATGGAATTGCAATTGAGTGCCGACATTCTTCATGCTCGTTCCCGTGACCAGTTGGGCTTCACACTCGATATGACTTTGGCTTATAACAAGAATAAGATAGTCAAGCTCAACCATGTGCCTACAAGTGGATTCTTTGCCTTGTATGAATTCCATGAGGGTGATCCTGTCAATTCGTTGTACTCATTCGCCTTCGACCATTTGGAGACCAATGAAGAAGGTTATCAGCAGATGTTCTGGAAGAAGGCTGATGGTACTGTGTCAAGTGATGACATTTGGAATCCAACCTTCACGGTAGATGATGTGAAATATTGTGGTTCTCTCGACCCAACTTGGTCTGGTTCGTTCACCCCAACCATCACTTACAAGGGCTTCTCTTTAAGTGGTTCGTTTGTATGGTATGGTGGACATTATTTCCGTGCCAATGGAGATGAATGGAGCACATCTACTTCTTATAAGTATGGTTCTACCGCACCTCGTTGTTATCTCAACTATTGGCGAGCTTCGGAAGAGGAACGCAAGACCATGTTTGGCAATGGCTATATGATGTCGCAGATGTATATTCCTGATGATGAGGTGAAGTACAATGACCAGACGGTGGATCATGCCGATTACATGAAGCTAAGAACGCTGACTTTGGGTTATCGCTTCCCATCCAATATCTGCCGTCTCTTGAAGTTGGAAGGCATCAATCTGAGATTGCAGATGACCAATGTGTTCACTTGGGTGAGAAACAAGAAGGGCATCGACCCTGAGCGTGTGGATCCTTTGGGGGGAACTGTCAGTCCAAAAATACCTAAGAGTTATACATTCAGCTTAAACGTAAATTTCTAAAAGAAGACAACAATGAAGATATTAAATATTAAAGGTGGCAAGCAATGGTTGATGACAGGTGTTGTGGCATCATTGCTTCTCTGTTCTTGTGGCGACTTGGATATCGTACCAGAAGGAAAGTCAACCCTCGAAAAGACATCTGAGCTAGAATTGCTCCTGAATACAAAGATTCTTTACGATGATCCAAATACCTTTCTTGGCATCGTGGTCAATGAGACTTACGGAACAAGTTTCAATGCGACATTGGAGGAAAAACTCAAGATGAAGAATACGCTCGATTATGCCTATCTCGCCTTAGATGAAGGCACAGATAGAGCCAAGCTCAATACCAAAGATGATTTCTATTCCAATGTTTATGGACAGGTGAATACGATGAACGTGCTCTTGTCGAAGATAGACGCTGCGCAAGGAAATGACAACTTGAAGCCTGCCATCAAGGCGGAGGCTGAGATTACTCGTGCCTACTATCTTTTCTTGGCTGCCAACATCTATGCCAAGCAATATGATGAGGCTACCCTTGATGGTGCTGGCGGTATCGCTTATCCTACCGATCCTGCTGTTGACACCAAACCACAGCTTACTTTGAAGGAATGTTATGACAAAATGCTCGAAGATTGTAGTGACGAGAACATTGCCGCTCTTTACGACAAGAGCAATATCAACCGTATCACCAAGTGTGGTGGCAATGCCATCAAGGCGATGATTCTCTTCCAGATGAAGAAATATGCTGAGGCCTTACCTTATGCCTTGAAAGCTTTGTCGTATAATGACCAAATAGAGGATAGGAGCTCTGTCTTGGAGCGTGGAGCATGGAAGATGCTGCCTAATGATGGCAACACAATTTTGTATATTTCGCCAATGCTCGACAGTTGGTCTTATCCTATGAATGAGCAGTTGAGCTTAGAGACGGTATCTTTGATTGAACCTGGAGACTATCTGAAAGATCATTCTGATTTTTGGGATGCTGAATATGGCGAGGCTGACACTGGCATTCCTGGCTGTTTGGAAGCATACGGCAAGCAAGCTTACATCACGGGTTGGGGATTCCGTGTGGAGCAAATCATGTATCTCGCTGCTGAATGTTACATCCGTACCGGAGAGATTCAGAAGGGATTGGACTTGATTAACAAGGTACGAGAGAAGCGAATAGATACTGAGCATTATAAGACTTTCACTGCTTCCAACGAGAAAGATGCGATGGAGTTGTTGCAACGTGCCAAGACCATCGAGTGTATCGGTAGCTACATGAACTTCTTCGACCGAAAGAGATGGAATACTGAGGAGGCTTACAAGAAAACTCTTGTGCGTGACTTGGGCGAGTTGGGGAAGTTTAGCATCGCTCCTGACAGCAAATTGTGGATTTTCCCATTCCCAACTACCGTGATGCAGAAAAATCCTTCGTTTCATTTGAATTATGAATAATCTGGTTGGAGTTATGAGAAATTTATGTTTGCATTTGATAAAATATCTCTCTCTCGCTAGTATCATCTGGGTAAGTTCAGCCTTCAAGGCTACTGCCCAGATGGTCAAGGGAGAAATCTGTGACAGTTCATTGAGTAAGAAGGCTTATATCATTTATAACCCGGAGAAAGGAGGGGACCAGTTTGATGGCGTGGAAGACCGTTTACAAATTGATGACAAGGGACGGTTCTCGTATGATGCCAGGCGATTGGGTGATCGAACATTCTGTCCGGCCTATCTTATCTTGGGTGATGGAAGTGAATGGCAGTTTATGCTCAAGCCTAGTTCTACCTTGCAAGTGAAGGTGGAGAAGAAGAAGGGAGATACAGAGGTGACATTCTCGGGAAAGGATGCCGAAGCCTCCAACTTTATGAAGCATTATGGAAAGTTGTATGATTATCAGGTGTTCTTCCCTTATGAAGGAGAGAAGCGAGTCTTGGCTGGACAGGATTCCATCAAGGTGCTGGAAGATGGCTACCAAACTTTAGCGAAGGAAGTGAAAAAGGTAAAGGATGTCGAGATGCGTAGTTTCTTGGCTCAGTTGAATGAAGGGGCTCGCATCAACTTCTTAACTCGTTTGATTGCGAAGAAAGATCCTCGTCAAAAGGATTTGTTGGCACAGATAGACATCAACAACTGGATAGGTCTTTACAATTATTTGCCACAGTGTGTGGTGAGGGCAAGTATGGATCCTAAGTTGGATGAGTGCTTTGGCAAGGATATGACGGATTTCGGACTTGCCTATATGCAGGTAATCAAGGAAAAGGTGACCGACCCGACAGTACTTCATGCGCTCTTGGATGACTGTGGAGAATACACATTGACATATGGTAAGGATATAGCTGATGTAGATAGGTTTTGGAAGTCATATTGTGAGATGGCGGGCGGTGATTCTACCTTGATAAAAAAATACCAAGACAAGGTTGTCGCCATCAAAGCCATCAAGAAAGGTAAGGAGGCTCCTGATTTCACATTCAGCGACCGTGATGGCAAGAGCTATCATCTGAAAGACTTCCGTGGCAAGGTACTGTATATTGACTGTTGGGCGACTTGGTGTGGTCCTTGTTGCAAGGAGATTCCCTTCTTGGAAAAGAGGGTGGAAGAATACAAGGACAATGACAAGGTACGCTTCATCAGTATATCGATGGATTCTAATAAGCAGGCATGGATGAACAAACTCGACAAAGATAAGCCACAGTGGGAACAGTTCATCGTGAGTAAGGAAGAGCATAAAGCCTTATCAAAAGCATACGGCATATCAGGCATTCCTCGCTTCCTTGTTATCAATGCAAATGGAACTATTGCCAATGGGGATGCTTTTCGCCCAAGTGACGAGAAGTTCCATGAGCAATTGGATGAAATCATCAATGGTAACTGATAGCTTTAAAGTGAAAGACATAAAAATCCCCCTTGTAGAAACGCCTACAAGGGGGATTTTATAATATTTATTTTAGTATTGATTGCTAATGATGTTTCGGCATCAACTGCTTTATCAATTATTTGTTCTCAGCATCAATCGCTTTGATTTTTTGCTTGATGAGTTCTAGCTCGTCCTTGAGCTTCTGTACCTTGCGGTTCATTTCCTCTACGAGACTGTTGCCCTTCTTGCTGGCTGCATTGAGGAAGCCGAGGTTGTTCTCGTAGGTGGTGATGTCGCTGCGCAACTGGTCGTAACGGCGAAGCAAGCGATTACGCTCGCTGTCCAATGCGTCACCGCCCTTCTCAGTCACGCTCTTCAGGTTGTTCTTGAAGTTGCTGAGGCGGCGCTTTGCGTTGCTCACGTTCAACTCCTTGTAAATCTTGTCGAGTACTTCGTGATACTCCTGATAGAGTGCGTCCTTGTCCTTGAAAGGTACATGACCGATGGCGTTGTATTGCTCGGTCAACTTTTGGAGAGCTTGCTGTGCGTTCTCCACAGGATTCTCCAAGAGGGCTTTCAACTGACTGATGACCTCACGCTTCTTGTCCAGGTTGGTGCGCTCAGTGTTTCTTGTTCCTGCGTTAGCCTTGTTGCGGGCATCGAAGAACTTGTTGCAAGCTTCCATGAAGCTCTTCCAGAGCAGTTCGCCTTGTTTGCGAGGTACGATGCCGGTAGCTTTCCATTCCTTTTGGAGAGCGACGAGCTTGTCGCCTGTCTTCTTCCACTCTGTGCTGTCAGCCAATTCCTGAGCCTTTTCCACCAATTTCTTCTTCTTCTCGAGGTTCTCTGCATACAGAGACTTGAGTGTCTTGAAGAACTCAGCCTTCTTGGTAAAGAAAGTGTCATTGACGGTGCGGAAACGCTCGAAGATCTTGACGTTCATCTTCTGAGGAGCAAATCCGATGGTTCTCCATTCCTGCTGCATGGCGATCACGTCCTTGGTAATCTGTTCCCATTGAGCGGCGGTCTTGATGTCGTCCAAGTTGATGGCTTCCATCTTCTCGCAGAGGGCGGTCTTTGCCTCCAGGTTCTTTTCCTCCTTGGCACGGATGTCCTCGAAGTACTGTTGGTGCTTCTTGTTGATGACAGTGCTGGCAGCCTTGAAGCGAGCCCAGATGCTCTCACGCAAGTCCTTGGCTACAGGACCGATCTCACGATATTCTTGGTGAAGGTCTTGCAACTGGTGGAAGGCGGCGATGACATCTTCCTCGTCTGCCAATTTCTCAGCAGCTTCGCAGAGGGCGGTCTTAGCCTCCAAGTTCTTCTTGAAGTCGTACTCACGAGCCTCGCTGTTGAGTTTCAGCAAGTCGTAGTACTGCTCCACGTAGAGTTGATAGTTGCGCCAAAGCTCGTTGGCTTTGTCAGCAGGCACAGCCTTGATTTCCTTCCATTCTTGCTGGAGGGTTTTGAAGTCATTATATGAATTGTTGGCTTCCTCTGGCGAGATAGCCATAGCCTTGATTTTCTCTATGATTTCGAGTTTCTTCTGTAGGTTAGCTTGCTTTTCGGCTTCTTGTTCCAGGAAGATCTTTGCACGTTTTTCCTTGATGATTTGCATTTCAGCCTTGAAAGCCTCCTCTGTTTCATCAGGAAGAAGTACAAATTTGTCAGGTTCGCCACCGTTCTCTAGATACTCTTTGGTCTTAGCTTCACGCTCGGTGAAGAGAATCTTGTAGAACGCAGTCTTCAAGTGGTCGAGTTCCTCCTTGTTGGGGGTATCGTCACTATGAGCGATTTCTTTCACTCTTTCGAGCACTTCCTGCTTGGTGGCATAGACCTTCTTTGCAGGTTCTTCCATGGTTCCCTGTACTAGGGCATTTTCTTGAGAGTCCATCATTTCACTGTATTTAGTTTATGATTCGATTTCTAGCCGTAGCGTTGGCTGCGGCTGCAACACACAATAATTTTGCAAACTTAAGTAAAAAAAACGAATAAACCTAATTTCGTTTGCTATTTTTACTTTTTGCCTTTGCTTTTTAATCTTTTTTATACCAATGTGGCTAGTAGCGTCGCCTATTATACCTTATTATAATAGGCGTTTGTAGCGCAGTACTCCCCACGACAGAGCCGACACGATAACGGAGATGAAGATGGCGATGCCGAAGCCCCACGAGTTGTTCTCCATGCCATTGATGAGGTTCATGCCGAAGAAGGAGGAAATCAGCGTAGGCAACATCATGATGATACTGATGGAAGTCAACGTACGCATCGTCGTGTTCATGTTGTTGTTGATGATGCTGGAGTAAGTGTCCATCGTGGATTCCAAGATGTCGGAGTAGATGCTTGTCGTCTCTCTCGCCTGGGTCATCTCGATGTTGACATCCTCGATCAGGTCGGCATCCAACTCATCGACTTGCAGCTTGAACTTCAACTTCGACAGCAAGTTCTCATTGCCTCGGATGGAGGTGATGAAGTAGGTGAGGGAGTCTTGGAGACGTGACAAGCCTATCAAACTCTCGTTGTTCACATCATGGTCGAGGTTGCGCTTCGCCTTCTCGATGAGGGAGTTGATTTGTTTGAGTCGTTTTAGATACCAAACGGCAGAAGACAGGAAGAGACGGAAAATCATATCGACATAGTCGGTGAATCCTTCACCGCGCTTCTGTTGGAAACTCACGAAGTCGATCATCATGTTGGTCTCATAATAGCAAACCGTGATGGTGACGTCACGCTTGTGGATGATACCAAGAGGTACGGTGGTATATGGCGTGCGGCTTCTGATCTCCTTGACGTAAGGGATACGAAGAATGATGAGCATCCATCCGTCGTCGTATTCATAACGGGCACGCTCATCGGTATCGCTGATATCCGAAAGGAAATAGTCGGGAATCTTAAATTCATCTTCCAGCAAGCGCTGGTCTTCATCGGTTGGACAAGTTACTTGTATCCAGCAGTTAGGCTGCCATTCGTTGATAGCCTTCAGGTTGTTCTCAATGTTCCAGTATGTTCTCATTGTTGCTTATCTCCACAAAAATAAAAGTTAAGGGTATGGAGATGAGCATTGGGGTGACCTCGCCTCGAAGGGTTGCGGCCTTGCTGAATCTCCACGCCTACAATTCGTTGTTATTGTCCGCGTGATAATCGTCCATTTTGAATGATATTTAATTAAACATGTGCAAGAAAGTGTCTCGAAAGACGACAATCTTGCGATTTCGGCTGCAAAGGTAACTAAAATAAACCGAAAAGGCAAAATTAAAGCCGAGAAATTTCTTCCTCGGCTTCAATTTTATTGGAATCTTAACATTGCTTTGCGAGATTTGGGATACTGATAGCCCTTTCTCGCTCGCTTTCTAGATGGTCGTTGTTATTTCTCTGGAATCTCGGTGAGCAACTGCTTCATCAAGTTCCAGAAAGGTGCTACGCAGCTGATTTGGCAACGCTCGTTCTGGGTATGAGGACTGAGCAATGTAGGACCGAATGATACCACGTCGAGATTTGGGTACTTGCCCAAGATGATGGAACACTCCAAGCCAGCGTGTACTGCCTGAACCTTTCCATCGACGCCGTTCTGCTCCTTATATACCTTGAGCACGTGCTCCAAGATGTCGCTCTCTGGGTTAGGGTTCCAACCGCCGTAGCTGCCGCTGAACTCTACCTTCATGCCAGCCATAGAGAAGCAACTCTCAAACATGGTAGCGATATACTCCTTGTAGCCATCGTGAGAAGAGCGAGCCAATATCTTGATGGCAGCCTTTCCTTCGCCGATTTCGATGATGGCGAGGTTGGATGAGGTCTCCACGATGTCAGGCATAGATGGAGCCATACGCAATACGCCATCGTGACAAGCGTAGATGGCATCTACGAGATTGTCTTGTATCTCTTCAGGAACCTCTGTCTTAGGAGTGTCAACTGTCTCGGCGAAGAACTCGATCTTCTCGATGTCCTCGATACCCTTGAATTCCTCCTGGAACTCTTCCTTCCAGTCGGCAAGCAAGTCGTTGAGTGCCTCGACGTTTTCCTTTGGCAATGTCAAAACTACTTCTGCCTCGAATGGGATGGCGTTGCGCATGTTACCACCTTGCCATGATGCAAGGCGAGCGTCCAGCTCGGCGATGGCCTCACGAACGAAGCGAACCATACACTTGTTGGCGTTGGCGCGCCCCTCGTTGATCTCGATACCAGAGTGACCACCCTTCAATCCCTTCAAGGTTACCTTTACGGCTGCATCATCCTTGTCGGTCTCTACTTCTTTGTAGTTGAGTGTGGCAGTGATGTCGATACCGCCAGCGCTACCGATTACAAACTCGCCCCAAATCTCAGTATCGAGGTTGAGGAGAATGTCGCCGTTCAATTCGCCCTCAGGCAATTCGTTGGCGCCATACATACCCGTTTCCTCATCACGGGTGATAAGGCCTTCCACAGGTCCGTGCTGCAAGTCCTTAGACTCCATGACAGCCATGATAGTAGCCACGCCGAGTCCGTCGTCACTACCGAGAGTAGTGCGGTTGGCACGTACCCAGTCGCCATCGATAATGGTCTCGATAGGGTCTGTCTCGAAATTATGCTTGCTGTCCTTAGCCTTCTGAGGCACCATGTCCATGTGAGCCTGAAGGATAACTCCTTTGCGGCTCTCCATGCCTGGGGTAGCAGGCTTGCGCATCACGATGTTACCTGCTGGGTCTTGGAAAGCCTCTACGCCAGCTTCCTTCGCCCAGTCGAGCAAGTAAGCTTGTATTTTCTCCAAATGTCCGGATGGACGAGGAACTTGAGTCAGTTTGTCAAAGTTACGCCAGATTTCCACTGGATTTAGATTCTTGATTTCAGCCATAGTCAATATTTAATTTATAATGTATAATTTATAATTAATAATTAGGCTTGCGCCATTGATGCATTTGAATTTTCTTCACTCTTCACTTTCTTCGTGAATGCCAAGGATATCCAGGCATAGATGCCCAATAGGATAACGAGGAGGGTCTGCACGGAGTGGACGATGAGAACGAAGAAGAGGGCATCGGTCGATTGGATGCCGTACAATATCAGCATCGTCTTCACTGCGAAATGCCAAGGACCAGCACCATTAGGGGTTGGCACGATGACGGCGATGCTTCCCACGATGAAGGTTACAAGACCACACATTAGGTTTAGGTGGCTCGTTGACTCAAAGCATTGGAATGTGAGATAGTAGTGCAGGAAGTAGCTCAGCCAGATTCCTATCGTGAATGCGATGAAGAGCGGTACGTTCTTGACATCCTTCAGGGAGATGACTCCTTCCCACAAACCATGCAGGGTGGCTTTCACCTTATTATATATAGCCAACTTCTTGAGTAAGAAGTGGAGCAAGATGAGCACGGCAACGCCACAGATGGCAGTGACAATGTAGCCCGTGGCAGTAAACTGGTGGAGGATGCTGTCAACACTCGTGCCGGTCTTGGCGAAGAAGTTGAGGAACACTGGAATCTGCAGGAGGAACACGACGATGGCGATGATGAGCACCAATAGGGAGTCGATGACACGCTCTGTCACCACAGTGCCCAAGGCCTTCGGGAAGGAGATGCTATCCCATCGCTTCAATACGCCACATCTGGCGAATTCGCCGATGCGAGGCACAACGAGGCTCAAGGCGTAAGAGAGGAAAATGGAGTTGATGCTGACGCTCGAACGAGGATGCTCATCGAGCGGATTGAGAGTCTGCTTCCATCTCCAGCCACGAAACATCTGTGCAAGGATGCCAAAGGGGAAGGATAGAAGCATCCACGTCCAGTCCATCTTGTGAACCAGTACGTCTTCCACCTGCTTGAAGTCGAATCCACGGTACATCCAGTAGAGTATGGCACCTCCCAGCAGGAGCGACCATACCACATTAAGTATATTGTTTATCGTCTTCTTTATATCCATAGTAAGTGCAAAGGTAATATTTTTATCCGCAATATCGTAAGATTTTATGTGAAAAGTTGATAATTTAACCACCTAGGCTATGTAAATCTCGGAAAAAAGCCGTATATTTGCAGAATTAATCAGCATAAAGGATATTAAACAAACATAATGAAGGCAGTTAAACCAAAGAAAAACCTCGGTCAGCACTTCTTGACTGACCTCAATATCGCCAAGCGCATCGCCGACACGGTGGATGCTTGTCCCGACATCCCTGTCTTGGAGATTGGTCCTGGTATGGGTGTGCTCACCCAGTATCTTGTGGAGAAACCTCGTCCGGTGAAAGCTGTGGAAATCGACTCCGAGTCGGTGGCTTACTTGCACGAGAACTTCCCTACGCTCAAGGACAACATCATCGGTGAGGACTTCTTGCGAATGGACTTGAACAAGATATTCGATGGCAAGCAGTTTGTGCTCACGGGCAATTATCCCTACGACATTTCCTCTCAGATCTTTTTCAAGATGCTCGACTACAAGGAGTTGATACCTTGCTGTACGGGTATGATACAGCGTGAGGTGGCACTTCGCATCGCCTCGGAGCCGGGCAACAAGGCTTACGGCATCCTAAGTGTGCTCATCCAGGCTTGGTACGACGTGGAGTATCTCTTCACGGTGGATGAGGGTGTGTTCAATCCACCACCAAAGGTGAAGAGTGCCGTCATCCGAATGACCCGCAACGATGTGAAGGAGTTGGGATGTGACGAGCGTCTCTTCAAGCGATTGGTGAAGACCGTCTTTAATCAGCGCCGCAAGATGCTCCGAGTAAGCTTGAAGCAGATGTTCCCAGGTGTCAAGCCACGTGAGGATTTCTTCACGACCGACATCATGACCAAGCGACCAGAACAACTCACCATCTCGCAGTTTGTGGAGCTTACCAACTATGTGGGGGAGGAGTTGAAACGATTGGAAATGGACAAATAAACGCCCAAAACACCAATTAGTTCGCCGTAAATTTGGCTAATCCATATTATTTGCCTATTTTTGTGGCGTAAAACTAAGGACAAAGGAATAATATTCACCTAAGAAATAATAAAAACAACAATTATGATAGACGTAAAAGAAACTTTGAGTGCAGCAGAGGAGCGCATGGAGATGGCAGCAATGTATCTCGCAGAGGAGCTCTCTCATATTCGTGCAGGACGTGCCAATGTGGCTATCCTCGATGGTGTAAGAGTCAATAGCTATGGTAGCATGGTACCTCTGAACCAGGTGGCTAACATCACTACCCCTGATGCTCGTACCATCGCCATCCGCCCTTGGGACAAGAAGGCTATCAAGGACATCGAGAAGGCCATCATGGACAGTGGCGTGGGTATCACTCCAGAGAACAATGGCGAGATCGTTCGCCTTGGCATCCCTCAGCCTACTGGTGAGCGCCGTAAGGAGCTCGTTAAGCAGTGCGGCAAGATTGCTGAGAAGGCTAAGGTAGAGGTGCGCAACGTACGTGGCGAGGTAAAGGACAAGTTGAAGAAGGCTATCAAGGACGGTCTCTCTGAGGACTTGGAGAAAGATGCAGAGAACGACTTGCAGAAGTTGCACGACAAGTACATCAAGAAGCTTGAGGCTCTGATGGATGACAAGGAAAAGGAAATCATGACCGTCTAAGGCCTTTTGCAACGTGCCGATGAAAGGACTAGTCATCAAGAATACAGGAAGTTGGTACACCGTCAAGACTGACGATGGCCAGCTGATTGAAAGCAAAATCAAGGGTAACTTCCGATTGAAGGGCATCCGCAGCACCAATCCTGTGGCTGTGGGCGACCGTGTGGAATTGATCACCAATCAGGAAGGTACCGCCTTTATCTCTTCTATTGAGGATAGACGCAATTATATCATTCGCAAATCGCCCAACCTGAGCAAGCAGAGCCATATCCTGGCTGCCAACCTTGACCAGGCATTGCTGTTGGTGACCGTCAATTATCCTCAGACTTCCACTACTTTCATCGATAGGTTCTTGGCAGGTGCCGAGGCTTATCGTGTTCCCGTTATCCTGGTGTTCAACAAGCGTGACCTTCTCACCGAGGAAGAACTCCATTACGAGAAGATGATGTGCAGGCTCTACGAGACCATTGGCTATCAGTGTGTGGAGATTTCCGCTGCCAATGGCGAGGGAGTAGAGCAACTTCGTCCGCTCATCAAGGATAAGGTGTCTCTCCTAAGTGGCAATAGTGGCGTGGGCAAGTCAACGCTAATCAACCAGTTGGTACCTCATGCGGCTCAGCGTACAGCAGAGATCAGTGAAGCCCACAATTCCGGTATGCACACCACCACCTTCAGCGAGATGATAGACTTGCCGGATGGAGGCTATCTGATAGATACTCCGGGTATCAAGGGTTTTGGTACCTTTGACATTGAAAAGGAGGAGCTGACCAGCTACTTCAAGGAAATCTTCCATTTCTCAGAGGGTTGCCGTTTCTCCAATTGTACCCATACCCATGAGCCGGGGTGTGCTGTCATCAAGGCAGTGGAGGAACATTATATCGCAGCTAGTAGGTATCAGAGTTATCTTTCCATGTTGGAAGACAAGGAAGAGAATAAATATCGAGAGGCGTTCTAAAAAAGTGAATAAGAATCAATGGTAAAGCAACAGAAGGACATAAAGCAGCGTATCGAGGATGGTGAGTTCTCGCAGAGCGCAGAGATCAGCGCCAGTTATCTTGACGAGGATATTTTGATCATCGACAACATCAAGGTGCTAGCCAATCCTGATCCTGTGCGCTTGCAGATGAACATGATAGCCTCCTGCCAGGAAGGTAGCTTGAAGATGGACATCAATGGCAAGGTGATAGAGGTGAGCAAAAACGATATATTCGTTTGCCCTCCCAACTCGGTGATCGATGTCCTGGAGGTATCGCCCGACTTCGCTTGCGTGGCTCTCTGTGTCACCAATAGGGGGATGCAAAACATCCTTCGCTCTCATGTCAATGTATGGAATCGCGCTATGTATGTCAACAAGGTGTCTGTCATCAAGATGACTATGGGAGAAATGCTCTTCTACGCTAAGTTTACCGACTTAATTCGTCTGTGCCTGGACTTCAAGAGCATGGAGCATTCCACTTGGGGACCTTATCGTCGAGAGATTGTGGAGACGCTTCTCAAGACAGCCCTCTTGGCACTCTGCCATGCCTTTGTCGAAGATGCGCCAGAGGGTGCGAAGGCTAGTTCCACCACCAATGAACTCTTCGACAGGTTCTTGGAACTCTTACAGCAGAACGAGGTGAAGCATCGTCCGGTGGAGTACTTCGCCCAACAGTTGTGTATCACTCCTAAGTATCTCTCCATCGTCTGCAAGCGCCATAGCCAAAAGACGGCGATAGAGTGGATCACGGAGTATACGCTTTCTGACATCACTTATTATCTTCGTTCCACCAATAGGTCTATCAAGGAGATTTCCGCCATCCTCGGCTTCTCCAATACTTCCTTCTTTGGCAAGTATGTGAGGGAACACTTCCGTATGTCGCCATTGAAGTATAGAGCTATCTTAAGAGGAAAGTAGAAACTCGCATGGTATCTTGACATCTTACATACATTATTAATAATAGAGAATAATCATTTTAAATAGCAATATGGAAAATAGAAAAGTAGCCTTGATTACGGGCATTACTGGTCAGGATGGTTCTTACTTGGCCGAATTACTGCTTGAAAAGGGGTATGATGTGCATGGCACTATCCGCCGTTCTTCAACCGACTATCGTGAGCGTATCGCTCATTTGGAAGGTAAACCTAACTTCCATCTCCATTACGCAGACCTCGGCGACTCTATGAGTATCATCCAGGTGATGAACAAGGTGAAGCCTACTGAGGTCTATAACCTTGCGGCTCAAAGCCATGTGCAGGTGAGCTTCGACTCTCCTGAGTTTACCGCTGATGTGGATGCTACAGGTGTACTCCGTATCTTGGAGGCGATTCGCCAGTGCGGTTTGGCAGATACTTGCCGTATGTATCAAGCTTCTACTTCCGAGCTCTACGGAAAGGTGGAGGAGGTTCCACAGAACGAGAATACTCCTTTCCACCCATATTCACCATACGCCGTAGCCAAGCAGTATGGTTTCTGGATTGTCAAGGAGTATCGTGAGGCTTACAATATGTTCTGCTGCTCTGGTATCCTCTTCAATCATGAGAGTGAGCGTCGTGGAGAGACTTTCGTAACTCGTAAGATTACTCTTGCTGCTGCTCGCATCAAGCAGGGCAAGCAAGACAAACTCTATCTCGGCAACTTGGATTCTCTCCGTGACTGGGGCTATGCCAAGGACTATGTGGAGTGTATGTGGCTCATCCTCCAGGCAGAGAAGCCAGAGGACTTCGTGATTGCAACGGGTGTTCAGCACAGTGTACGTGAGTTCGCTCAGTTGGCTTTCCACCATGTAGGTATCGAACTGAAGTGGGAAGGCAAGGAGGAGAACGAGAAGGGTATCTGCGTGTCAGGTCCTGAGGAACTCGTAGGAAAGACCCTTGTTGAGGTATCTCCTGATTTCTATCGTCCTACCGATGTGGTCAATCTTTGGGGTGACCCAACCAAGGCTAAGGCTAAGTTGAAGTGGAATCCTAGCAAGACTTCTTTCGAGGAGTTGGTGAAGATTATGGTAGAGAGCGATATGGCGAAGGTGGCTGCTGAGGAAGCTGGTCAGAAAGTTCGCATGAACCTCGTGGAATACCTGGAGAAGGGTATCGTGAAGTAATATACCTATTATATATATAGGAGAAAGGGCTAGTCAGATGTGACTAGCCCTTTTTGCTGATGGGCAAGAAAAAGAGCATCCTTTTGAGGGGGATGCTCTTCTTGTTTATGATAAAGTGTGAATCTTGTCGGATTATACCAATGTAGCAACGATTTCCTCGCGAGTACCTGGCAACATGTCGATGACAGGAATCTCTGGCATAGTATAGCAACCTGGCTGCAAGCGCATAGAAGCACGAGCCACATTGACCAATACCTGTGCGGTGAGGGCTGGGTTGTTGATGCTCATGTTGAACTCGAAACGCTGGTTCTGTGTCTTACCAGAAACACCCTTGCGAACGAGGTTTACGCCATGCCCCATATCCTTGACATCATCAACAGATGCAACAGCGAATACGTGAGTCTCATCGTGAGCGAAGTATGGGTCAGCCTTGATCTCGGCTGTAACTTCCTCAAGAGTAGCACCCTCTTCCAACTCAACATATACCATACGGCGGTGGATGCTCTCACCCAATGGGATGGTAACAGAGAGGGCGTTCTTGACACCCTTCTTGCTGCGTACGCAAACAGAGTGACCCATGCTCATACCAGGACCGAAGTTGGTGTATGTCAAACCCTTTGGAGCCAAACTTTCCATCAAGACACGTACGATAGAGTCTGAACCTGGATCCCAGCCAGCAGAGATGACGCTCACCTTGCCAGCCTTCTTGCAGTTCTCCATCTGCTTGGTGCGATAGTCGAGGATGCTAGTGTGAATATCGAAGCTATCTACGGTGTTGATGCCGAGGGCTACAATCTTCTCTGCATACTCAGGGCAAGAGCGAGTAGGGGTGGCGAGAATGGCAACGTCAACGTCTTTCAACTTGGTGATGTCATCTACTACCTCGTATTGTGCCAACTCGGCAGGTTTGTCCTTGTCACCCTGGCGACGTACTACACCTGCAATCTCAAAGTCTGGAGCTGCTTCAAGAGCCTCTACAGAAAACTTACCAATGTTGCCGTAACCTACTACGGCTGCTCTGATTTTCTTCATTTCTTTTATTGTTGTTGTTTGTATTCTAGTTTTCGTTTGCAAAATTATACTTTTTCTTCGAGATTACAGACGTTTTAATAGTTTTTTAACTCAACTAGTATACAAAAAGTTATAAAATCATATCTTTTAGGTATTAAAACCAGCCAAAATGTAAGCAGTGATTCTCTCACTGCTTACGATTTGTCGTTTTAATGCTTGGAGATGATTTCGTGAATGTCATCGATGGAGCGGTTGAACGGACCATTGTGCTCCAACTTGATGGTACACATCGCCGCCGCAAACTTGCCTGCCTCTGTTGGGGTAGCTCCCAAGGTACGCTGGTAGAGATAGCCTGCCGAGTAGGTGTCGCCGCATCCAGTGGCATCCACGACCTCGTGTGGGGCGTAGGCTGGAATCTCGTAGAAGGTATCATCGACATAGATGAGCGAGCCCTCGCTGCCCAATGTGATGATTACTTCGTTGACACCCCAGGAGTGGAGCAACTTGGCAGCCTCATGGGCATCCTTCAGACCAGTGATGGTCTCCATTTCGATTTCGTTCACCTTGAGATAGTAGGTGTTTTTGAGCACTTTCAATTTATCCTTCCAGTCGATGGGATACACTTTCTCGTCTCTTACCTCACGCAAGTATCCTTGCACGTCGATAGATACCTTGCCCTTCTTGGCGAGATATTCCACCACCTCGTTGGAGAAGTCGTCGCTCAGAAGACTACCCAGGTGATATACCTTGGCATCCACGTGCTCCAACTGCTCGATGGTGAAAGGGTCAGCCTTGGCGAGTACTCGCTGCTTACGTTCGTTCTGGTTCTCACCATAGATGTTCTCGAAGAAAACGGTGTTGCGAGAAGCGTTGAGTGTGACATCGATGCCAGCCTGGCGCATCTTCTCCGCAGGTTCCGTCTCCGTAGGATCCATGGAAGTGACCAGAGAGAAGGAGACATCATTAGGGAGCTGGTTGATGGCGTAAGCAAAATAAAAAGAAGTGCCGCCTGCCATATAGACGACACGATGAGGTGTCACAATCTTATCCTTGGTGATGTGACCAATGCAACAAATATCTTTCATTATTATCATTATTATATTCTGTATGGGAGTCTTCTCGGCGAAGACAGTTAGTCGTAATCGACAAAACGGTTGCAAAGTTACGAAAAACTTTTGACTATTTATAGTTTTTCGCAAAATAAAGCTAGATTTATTTTGTTTTATCCCCAATTTGACGTACCTTTGCACCCAAATTTGAATAAAAACTCAATAAAAATCGTATTTATAGATAGATAAGAATCATGTGGTTTGATAATTTAGTCAACGTACATTCGGCGGTGCAGGGCATCGTCATCCTTTCTTTAATCTGTACCCTAGGTCTTGCCTTTGGCAAGATTCATGTCAAAGGTATCTCCCTTGGCATTGCATTCGTCTTTTTTGTAGGAATCATTGCGGGTCACCTTGGATTGACCATCGACCATAACATGCTGGAGTTTGCTGAGAGCTTCGGACTCACCATGTTTGTCTATGTGCTCGGTCTGTATGTGGGACCTAACTTCTTCGGTTCGATGCGTCACGAAGGTATCTCGCTCAACCTTTGGAGTATGGCGGTCATTCTCGTGGGCACCTTGTTCTCGCTGGCTTTGTGCTGCGTGCTGCCTGTGAGTTTGCCTGACATGGTGGGCATCCTCTGTGGTGCCACGACCAATACACCTGCCCTGGGTGCTGCCCAGCAGGCTCTCCAACAGTTGGGTATGCCGAGCGGTGGTGCGGCTTTGGGCTGTGCTGTCACCTATCCTTTGGGTGTCGTGGGTGTCATCCTGGCGATGATGCTGCTGCGTAAGCTCTTTGTGAAGCCTGAGGACTTGGAGGTGCGTCGAGGCGATGATGACGACCATACGTCTGTCGGACAATATATTATCGTGAACCCTGCCTTGAATGGCAATACCATCGCCGAAATCTCGATGATGACGCATCGCAAGTTCATCATCTCTCGTGTTTGGCGTGGCGAACAAGTGATTGTGCCACAAGCTGATACCGTGTTGCATACCAATGATAGTGTGCTGGTGGTGACCAATAAGGATGAGGCTTCGGCTATGAAGATCCTTTTCGGAAAGAAGGTGGATAAGGAATGGAACACAGACAAGGTGGATTGGAATGCCATCGATGCCAAGGTGGAGAGCCGTGTCATCGTGATGACTCGCCCAGGCTTGAATGGAAAGCTACTGGGACATCTCCAGATGCGTAGCAGCTATGGTGTGAATGTGAGCCGTGTGCTCCGTGGTGATATTCGCCTCTTGGCTACCGATGACTTGCGCCTCCAGTATGGCGACCGTCTTACCGTGGTCGGCGATCCTACTAGCATCGACCATGTGGAGCAGTTCTTGGGCAATGCCGTGAAGACGCTGAATGAACCAAACCTCGGTGCCATCTTCCTCGGTATTATCCTCGGTCTTGCCATCGGAACGATACCATTGAATATACCGGGCATGACGGCTCCGGTGCGCTTGGGTATCGCTGGTGGTCCTATCGTGATGGGTATTCTGATTGGTGCCTTGGGACCTCGCGTACATTTCATATCTTATATGACTCGTAGTGCCGGTTTGATGCTCCGTGAATTGGGTCTTTCGCTCTATCTCGGTTGTTTGGGATTGGAGGCTGGTGGACAGTTCTTCGAGACGGTGGTGCGTCCAGAAGGTTTGATGTGGGTGGGCATCGGTTTTGCGATTACAGTAGTGCCAGTCTTGATTGTCGGATTGATTATCCTGAAGACCAAGAAGTATGACTTCGGTAGCATCTGTGGCATCCTTTGTGGTAGTATGGCAAATCCGATGGCGCTGACTTATGCCAATGAGACGTTGGAAGGCGATACGCCTAGTATCAGCTATGCGACGGTCTATCCATTGGGTATGTTCGTCAGAGTGATCATCGCCCAAGTACTGATTATGTTCTTCGTCTGATGGTAAGCCAGACTAGAAATCTGCCTTGCGTTCGATGTGAATTTCTTTTCCCGTCAAAGGATGTTTGAAGGTGATGGCTTCTGCATGGAGGTAAAGTCGGTCTGCCTTCACGTTTCCGTAGAGCGGGTCGCCAAGGATGGGGGCATCCAAACCTTCTCGGTGGGCGCAGTGTACTCGCAGTTGGTGAGTACGCCCAGTCTTCGGATAGAGAGCCAAACGAATACATTGGACTTTGAGGTTTGAGCTTGGGACTTCATGATTAGCTGCACTATTGAATTCTTCACTCTTCACTCTTCGTTCTTCACTTCCTAGTACCTCGTATTCGGTAATCGCCTCTTTTCCTTGCTCGTGGTTGACGATTTGGCGAGGTCGGTCGAGGTAGTCGGGCATCAAAGGAAGACTGATCATTTTTGTAGCATCCTTGATTCTCTGCGCCATATCCTTGTCCTTGCAGCAGACGATGGCGACGTATCTCTTTTGTACTTGATGGCTCGTAAATTGCTCTTGCAATCGATGATAGGCAAACTCAGTCTTGGCAATGACCATCAGACCGCTGGTCGCCATGTCGAGGCGATGAACGATGAGTGGCCCCGTCGCCTTAGGGAATTGCTTACGTGCCCAAGAATAGATGGATGGCTGTTGCGCATCCTTTCCCGGCACGGAGAGCATACCTTCAGGCTTGTGGATGACGGCTAGCTCTTGGTCTTCATACAAGATTTCCACCTTATTATATATATAGGCATCAGCGGAAGCTTGTTCGAACACGTCTGCTGGCAACATCCAGTGGAGGATAGGTTTGCACTTTCCATTGCATGCTGGGTAGAAATGGAGGTGATGGCGAATCTCCTCCTTGGGACTCTCACCCCACCAAAACATGGCCATTTGAAGAGGCTTCAAACCATGTTCGAATGCATATTGAAGGAGTTTCGGCTCACAGCATTCTCCACTGCCAGCAGGTGGTACCATCTGGTTGAATTCCTTGAATATCTCCAGCAAGTCCTTGCTCTCACCTTTATCGTTGAGCATTTTGAATTGGGAGAACAACCATTTTTGTAACTCATCGGAGTTGCTCTTTCTCAGTTGTTTGATCTCCTGCAATCCCTTCTGATAGTTATCGTACATTTCTTCGAGCGGTGTCTTCTGGGAGATCAGTTTTTTGAATCTTCTCAACTCAGCCTTCAAGAATTGGCTTTCCTTAATCATCGCCTGCTCTTCCTCAGAAGTCAGCCCCTTGGTGTCGGGGTGAAGTGAAGCCTCTTGTCGTCGTGCATCTCTTTTCGCCTTTGCCTCCATTATCTGCATTTTGTGGAGGTTGAGCTTGTGCTCTTGTACTTTGTGCAGTTTATTTAGGATTCGTTCCGTCTCCTTGATTTCCGGGTTATTGATGAGATGGGCGATGCGTTGGTTGAGTTCCGTTATCTTTGCCTCGTGGGTTTTGAAATAGCCATCGGGTTGTAAGTAGTCGAAGACGGCAGGCACGAATCCCTTCCAGTCGCTTCGCCCTCCGATTTGTCCACTGTAGGCTGCGAGATAGCCTATCTCTTTATCATTCTTTTCGACGATGAGTACGCCAAACATTTTTCCCTTGTCTATCTCTTCTCGCCAGTCCTTTCGCTCAGCGAGATAAGCCTGTAGCTCCTTGCATGCAGCGATGCAAAGAGGATGTGGCTCATAGTCGAGCGGATTGTTCATCCTCTCAGGGATGTCGATGCCAGTAGAGATGCGTATAGTCTTTATGATTTCTTGTTCTGTCATATGTATTCTGTCTATAATTTCCCGACAAAGGTACGCTTTATTATCGAATTTACAAAAAAATATCAGGCGAAAAAGCGAAGTTTTTCTTGCGATGTGGGGAGAGTTCCGACAAAAAGCAGTAACTTTGCACTGTATTAAACATGATAACAAGGAATATGACACGTAATAGCAACCTCTTCTATCACCTCGTGGCTTTCGTCACGGTAGCCATCTGGGGTACCACGTTCGTATCAACCAAGGTGTTGATGCTCAATGGATTGTCGCCTGCACAAATCTTCACCCTCCGCTTCAGTATCGCCTATGTGCTGATGCTGGCGTTCAATCATCGCCGTCTCTTTGCCGACTCATGGAAGGATGAGGTGAAGATGGCATTCCTGGGCATTACGGGTGGTTCGTTGTACTTCTTGAGCGAGAACGAGGCGATGAATTTCACCACGACCACCAATACGTCACTCATCGTATGCTCCTGCCCCTTGTTTGCCACCTTGCTGGTGCGCTTGGTGTATCGTGACTCCAATCGCATCAACATCGTGCAACTCTTAGGCTCTCTGTTGGCGTTTGTCGGCATGGTGATTGTCGTGCTGAATGGTCGTTTCGTGCTCCATCTCTCGCCGGTGGGCGATGCCTTGGCGTTTACGGCATGTGTGTGTTGGGCGATTTATTCCCTGTTGATGAAGTCGGTGTCGGGCGACTATAGTGCCGCATTCATCACCCGAAAGGTGTTCTTCTATGGCGTGCTAACCATCATACCTTATTATTTCATCATACCGGGCTTCCCGTCTTGGGAGGTGTTTGCTCGACCTCAGGTGATAGGCAATCTGCTCTTCTTGGGTTGTCTCGCCTCTATGATTTGTTTCCTCACCTGGAACTGGTGCATCGCCAAACTAGGGGCTGTGAAGGCGACCAACTGGGTGTATTTCAACCCCATCACCACGATGATCTTTGCCTCCTGGGTACTGGATGAGGAGATAACACCTTATTTCTTGATGGGAGCGGCGTGCATCTTGGCGGGTATGTACGTGGCGGATAAGAAGACCCAAACTGCATCATAGAGAATGCCCCACATATGTCACGCAATTGCACGGCATATGTGGGGCAATCGTTTGACATATGCCGTACGATTACACGACATATGTCAAGCTATCTCCATGATGCACTTTCGCATCCTCTACGATGCGCAGTTACATCCTCTATGATGCACAGAAATCAGCTTTATTTAGCAGCCAATACCTCTACCTCAACGAGAGCACCCTTAGGCAACTTCTCTACAGCTACGGCAGAGCGAGCTGGATATGGCTGGCTGAAGAACTCGGCGTAAACCTCGTTCATGGCAGCGAAATCGTCCATGCTGTTGAGATATACGGTAGTCTTCACTACGTGAGAAAGGTCGGTACCTGCTGCCTTCAAGATGTTCTGAGCATTGGTGAGGCTCTGGCGAGTCTGCTCCTTGATACCACCCTCAACGAAGTTTCCTGTTGCAGGGTCGATAGGAATCTGACCTGATGCAAATACGAAACCGTTTACTTCGATAGCCTGGCTATATGGACCGATAGCAGCAGGCGCATTGTCTGTGTGAATTGCGTTCATAATCTTCTTTTTGTTTAATTGATGATTGATGATGCAAAGATAATGCAAAAGATAGAATTGGCAAAATATTTCGGTTTAATTTTTGTTTATGAGACTTCGGCTACGCTGCCTTCGACTTTCCTTTTGCCTCGCTTCTTGTCTCAAGAAATGGCAAAATGTAAGTAAAATATATATATATACAGAAAAATGTTTGGTTATCACAAGAAAAAGTAATAACTTTGCACCCATTTATAAACTGATGGAGATAATTATTCACTTGAAAGATAAGAGAGATATGAGAATGAAATCATTTCTCTCTATGACAAAATCTCAGAGAAAGACTGGCATCGCTATAGTTGGGTGAACCCTGATGATGCAGGCGAACAGAAGGATGCAGAAGGAAAGGCTTGCGTTCCTGCTGGCTATGAGACGCAGCTCTCTGCCTCACAGTGGGCAAACCTCCCAGCATACGCCAACTTGAAGTTCCGTGCCGGCAGTGGTTCCAATGATGTGACCTCAGCTTCAAGATTATTCCACAGGATCCCCATCGTCCTCAGGATGGTAGTATCGACTATGACTTGTAAAAATAGGAAAGGATGTATTGCTGTTAGGCTATAAGGCATAAAAGCAATATTGAAATCAAAAGAAAATCGGTAGAGCAGTTCGCTTTCGAACGCTCTACCGATTTTCTTTTTGTCCTTATGTTGGCTTGTAAGTGACATCTATAGGATGAAAGCCCTGTCGTCTATAGTGGCAAAGCTTGGTCGTCTATAGTGCCTTATTTTCGTCCCTACTAGGGACGAGGCTTGGTTGCTAGTACCGACTGAGCTTAGTCGCTAGTACCGACGAGGCTCAGCCCCTAGTAGCGACTGTTTTTATACAATATAGAGGTGGAAGCCTTTCGCTTCCAAAGCCTCTTTGATGTTCTTGACATGCTCCTCGTCACGAGTCTCCATTGTCATGCGGAGCACACAAGCATTCACCTTCTTGCGATTGGCAGAACGGTCGTGGTGAACTCCCGTGATGTTGCCACCCATCTGGGCTATGACGGAGGCAACCTCCACCAATTCGCCAGGTTTGTCGTCCAATTCCATCTCGATGGTGCAGAGACGACCGCTCTTGGCAAGACCACGATTGATGACACGGTTGAGGATGGTTACGTCGATGTTACCACCGCTGACCACACAGATGGTCTTCTTGCCCTTCACCGGCACCTTGTTGTACATCACGGCAGCTACACTGGCAGCACCAGCGCCCTCTGCCACCATCTTCTCGCTCTCAATGAGTTTCAAGATGGCTGCGCAAATCTCGTCCTCGCTCACCGTCACAATCTCATCGACATAGTTGGAACAAGTCTCGAAGGTGATGCTACCTGGCTCCTTTACGGCGATGCCATCGGCAACGGTAGAGACTGATGGCAACTTCTCCTGCTTATGGTCGTGGAGGCTCTGTACCATGCTGGCAGCACCCTCCGCCTGTACGCCATACACCTTGACGTTAGGATTCAATGACTTGATGGCGAAGGCAACGCCGGAGATCAAACCACCGCCGCCTACAGGTACTACGACAGCTTCCACGTCAGGAAGTTGGTCGAGAATCTCCAAGCCGATGGTGCCTTGACCAGCGATGACATTCTCGTCGTCGAAAGGATGCACGAAGGTATATCCGCGCTCATCTCTCAGTTCGAGTGCCTTCTGATAGGCATCATCATAGACGCCTGGTACGAGACATACCTCAGCGCCGAGACGCTTGGTGGCCTCCACCTTGCTGATAGGCGCACCCTCTGGCAAGCAGATGAGGCTCTTCACGCCCATGGCGGTAGCACCGAGAGCCACGCCCTGAGCGTGGTTGCCTGCCGAACAAGCGATTACTCCCTTTGCCTTCTCCTCGTCGGTGAGTTGGAAAATCTTATAATAAGCACCACGAATCTTGAACGAACCCGTCTTCTGAAGACACTCAGGCTTCAGATATACATCACTTTCTGGGTTGATTCTAGGGGTGTGAACCAGCTCAGTCTTTCTGATTACTTTGCTCAGCACGAAGCGAGCCTTGTAGAAATTGTCTAGTTGTAACATATCTAACTGCTGTTTATTTTGTTTATTCTTACATTCCGAAGTGCAGCAAAGCCTCTGCCACGCCATCTTCCTCATTGGATAGCGTCACATAGTCGGCATCGGCTCTCACCTCAGGAGCGGCATTCGCCATCGCCACGCCCACACCAGCGAGCTTGAGCATGCTAAGGTCGTTATAACCGTCTCCGAACGCCATTAGATCGGCAGGTGTAAGGTTGATTTTCGACAAGAGACGAAGCAACGACTGTGCCTTGTCGATACCCTTAGGTACCAATTCCAAGAAGAATGGGGCAGAGCGGAAGATGTCCATCTTCTCGCCTAGAATCTCTACCAACTCTTCCTCTGCCTTGATCATATCGGTAGGGTCGCCCGTCATGAGCAGTTTGGTAGGATGAGGCTCCAGGGCATCCAAGAGGTTATCCACCTTACGGATGTTCATCTTGTTGATGCGAGATTCTTCCTTCACATACTGATCATCTGGCATCTCGGTGATAATCTCGTTGCCGGCATATCCGAGCAAGGCGTGGTTCTTCTCCTTGGCATACTTATATAATATAGGTATCACGGCATCGGGCAAGAATTGGGAGAAGAGCTTCTCGCCAGTCTTGGCGTTCACGATGTTGCCACCATTGTAGGAGAGGATATATCCCCCTCGCTTTTCCAGTTCGAGGCATTCCGCCACGGGTACGATGCCGTAGGTGGGGCGACCGGAGGCAAGAATGATGATGGCACCCTTGCTCTCAGCCTGGAGTAATGCCTGTCGGGTACGAGGGGTAACCACCTTGTCGTGGTTGGTGAGCGTGCCGTCCAAGTCGAGTGCGATGGCACGGAATGGTATCTGTTTGGTCTGTTCCATTGTGTATAAAATCTCTGTTATTGTCAATCCTGCTGCAAAAGTACAAAGTTTTTATAAAAGGGCAAAGAAAATCGGACAAAAAGATGAATGGGGCATCAAAAGACTTAATTGATGATTTTTGTCCTCTATTTATTGATTTTTGTTCTTTTGTCTCGTTGGAATTGCTTAATTTTGCTATCGAAATGAAGAATATGACATAATAGAAACCATCATGATCAAGAAAAAACAATTGCTTTTTGGCTTGCTTGCCATAGCCTTGGCTTGTCCTCTTACAGCTATGGCACAACCACTTGCTACTCCTAGCCATTCCTATACGACAAATGGTAAACTTTGGGCTCCCTTCCCGAAGGCGGGCGATAAATATTGGCGCAAACAGGTGCCGGAGGCGATGCGCAAGGACTATATCCGTTTGGGTGATAGTTGTGTGAATATGCCTTGGGAGGCTATCCCGGATAAAGTGTTCGCAGAATTTCGCACCAATGGCAATCGCACTCATTATGAGGAGATGAACTTTGGCATCCGTAAGCAGTTTGTCTGCTTGGTGATGGCTGAGATTATGCAGGGCAAGGGTCGTTTCCTGCCTTCCATTTGCCATGGCTTACATTATTTCGTAGAGAAGGAGCCTTGGTGGGGCATCCCGGCTCACTATCCCAAGGCGCATCCCGAAAGAGACATCCAACCAGTGGATCTCTTCAATGCCGAGACTTCCAGTATGCTAGCTTGGACTCTCTATATGCTCGACAAGCAGATAGACAAAAAGGAGAGGGGACTTTGCGATAGCGTGCGCCATGAGATAGAGCGCCGTTTCCTCTATCCTACCTTGCATGAGAAGCAAGGATGGAAACAGAATGCCAACAATTGGAACACTTGGATTACTACCAACTGGTTGCAGACCGTCCTCATCTGTGGGCAAGCTTCAAAGAATGAGGCAAATAGCTTTGATGACGAAAGCAAGGCTGCCTTTGAGGGCATCAAGCAATGTTTGCGCACTTTCCTCAAGGGCTATCCCGATGACGGTGGTTGCGAGGAGGGCGTGAGCTATTGGGATTGTGCTGGCGCCAGCTTCTTCGAGTCGCTCTTCTTTATGCAGTTGGCCCCTGAGGAGGCTCGCCTTTCTCTTGATGCGGCACAGCGCAAGAAGGTGGAGGCGATGGGCAAGTTTATCACCACCATGTATATCGACAACCTCAACTTCGTCAATTTCTCGGATGCCCAGGCGCATAACGTTCCTAATATCAATATCCTATTCCCTTATGGCGAGTATTTGGGCAATGAGCCGATGAAGCAGTTGGCTGCATATGTGGGCAAGACGTTCGACTATCTCGAAAAGCCTTCCACACTCTTCCTTCGTTCAGGCAACTATCCTAAGTTGGGACGAGAGTTGATGCTGCTTTCCATGTTGGGCAAGTATCAGGCTACGGAGGCAGTGCAACCCCATACGGAGGATGCCTATCTGGAGAACTCGCAGATCATGGTGGCAAGCAATCAAGACTGGTTTCTTGCTGCCAAGGGTGGCAACAATGCCGAGAGCCATAATCATAATGACATCGGCAACTTCATCGTCTATCACCAGCAGAAGCCTGTCGTCATCGACTTGGGCAGAGACACCTATACCTCGCAATCGTTTAGCAACCGCCGTTTCGAGTTGATGAACTGCCGTTCGGCTTATCACAACGTGCCGATGATCAATGGCTTGGAGCAGAAGGATGGCAAGCAATATCGTGCAGAGCAAGTGAGCCATGTTGCCACGGAAGAGCAGTCTTCTTTCTGCTTGAACCTAGCAAAGGCATATCCCGATCAGGCATGCGTGAACGCTTGGAAGCGCACCATCACGCTAGATAGGGTGAAGAATGAGGTGGAGGTGACAGAGGAGTATCAACTGGACTCCATAAAGTTGGCAGACCTTAGCCAAAAAAAAGGTAGCCAAGGTCATCAAGCAAGCGACAATCAAATCGTTCTGATAACCTACGGAAAACCTCAGTTGCTGATGAAGGATGCAACTAGTCAGTTGGGTCGCATCCTCTTGCAAGATAGTTCTGTAGGCTTGGAGTATGATGCCCAGCAACTATCAGCAAGCGTTGAGAAGGTGAAGATGGAGGATGGCATCATGAAGACCCAGTGGCACGACAATGTCTATCGCATCAAACTCTCGCTGAAAGAGAATGCACCAAAAGCAAGGATAAGCTATCGCTTTGTCAATGCCAGATAAGGAATGTTGACTACTTGTATTTGAGGTGATGACAATAAGGTATATTTGGGATAATAACAATAAAGGGAGTGTGGCATTCATCTGTGCCGCACTCCCTTTTCGGTTGTTATCTGATGGAAATTTCCTTACCAGTTCACTTTCTCGTTCAAGATAACGCCATCAGCTGCATCTTCAGCAGTGAAGGTTTCGCTACGATACTGTACGCAGAGCATCAAGAGAGGTTCTGTGCCATTGTTGCGCACGGAGCGGCGACCTGCTGGAGCTACTCTTACAACGCTTCCCTCGCCTACAGGGAATACCTCGCCATCTATCTGGAACTCGCCCTTGCCACCGAGGAAGAAGTAAAGTTCTTCATGGTTCTTGTGGGTGTGGAGGAAGCCAGTTTCCGTGCCAGGAGCAAAACTCTGGAATGAGAACTCGCCGCCAGTGGCATTGACAGCCTGACCGCCGAATACCTTGCCAGGGATGGTAACCTCAGGACCCAACTGGAGGGTATAGTCCTTGATCTCATTCAACTTGCCGAAATCTACAGCTGTAAAGTTAGCTGCCTTTGTGATCAACTTTGATTCTTTCATCTTGTTCTAATGTTTTATGTTTGTTATACTTATTCTTATTTTCGGTTGCAAAAGTACAACAAATATTTCTTTCCCACAAGAAGGCACCAAAAGGTAAGATAGTTACTTGGAGGTAACTATTGCTGATATAGAGCGAGATGAAAAAATGAAGTTTAACCTACATTAACGATGGATATTTGGAGATAAACGGAAAGTTAGTTACTTTTGTAGCCTAATATTGATAATAAGAGAATTAAAAGTATTTGTATTGAAAGTCATAATTATGGCAAAAGCAATTAAAGAACCGATATTCCCAGAGTGTCCGATACGTAATGTGTTGGCTCGCATTTGCGACAAGTGGTCGATGCTTGTCATCTTCATGTTGGAGAAACATCAGGCTGAGCCTCTCCGCTTCAATGCCCTGCGCAAGATGATTCCCGACATCTCGCAGAAGATGCTCACCAGTACCCTGCGTACCTTGGAGGAGGATGGCTTAATCCTACGCCAAGTGTATGCCGAAGTACCACCTAGAGTGGAGTACTCCCTCACCCCTCGTGCCCAATCCCTGATACCTATCGTGGATAATCTCGTAGATTGGGCTGCCGACAATATGGCGGCTATATTGAAAGATAGGGAGAAGAAGGTGAACTAAAGTTAGTTCTCATATATAAATCAAATCTTAGATGTTATGTCACAAACATTATTTATCGCGCTTCTTGTACTAGTAGTTGCTATTTTCGTCTTCTTATACCGAAGAAAGAAAAAAGTGGAAAATAAAATGGGGGATGAATTAAATGCCCTCATAGAGTCTGATGATTGGCAGGGGGTGTGCCGTATCCTTCGTAAGCAACTTGTTATATGGGGTTGCGTGCTTGTACTGGTTGTGGGGTTATTGGTCGTACGATTTGCACGTGGGGAGCATACTTCTTATGCGCCTATTATTGTTTGTGTTTTTATCGCTTGGAGATTCTTTAAGTTAGTAAAGATGTATAGGATTTCATATCAAAACATGAAATTCATGAATGCTGAAGAATATCAGCCGGAGCAACCTTCTACGGAACAGCCTTTATTTGAAGGCAATATTCACGGTTGCAAAATAACTCCAATTGATGAACGTGCAGCTGACATTAAACAATTGTGGTTAGATGCTTATGAGGAAGGAAAACTAAAGGGCTTTTTTCCTGTATTGATTGATACTGATACTTGCTTTTATGATAGTCTTGATGCGACTGCATGTTATGACGATGAGAAGTTTAACGAGTGGAAGGCTGAAATGTTGAGCAGAAACTATGATGATGGGCAGGCTTTTCTTCGTGAACGCTTCAACACAATCAAGGAAGATTGTCAAGAAGATAATGATGATTGGTCAGAGGAAGTGGTAGGCACTGAAGATGCGGTAAATCCAATTGATGATTTCGATTTTGCTGATGGGAGCAATATTTATCTTGTTGAGGTCCCGGTAAAAGAGCCATGGCAAGTATTTGCTTATATTCCTTTTGGTGGTTGGAATGAATGCCCTGATGCAGATGAACAGATGGCCGTGGCAAAGTATTGGTATGAGAAATATGGGGCTGTTGCTGCTCATTTTTCTAACGATATGATACAGTACTATTTGCCAAAGCCAGTGACTGATAATACGATGTCTGTAGCTGAAGAGCACATGGGGTATTGTGAAGATACAGTATTGCAAGGAGACAACCTTACCACACTTGCAGCTACAATTAAGGAATCAACAGTATGGACTTTTTGGTGGGATTGAAATATATGAAGCACATTCGATTAAAAAAGTAAACCTCGAAGGCATTGACTCGCTCATGCTTTTGAATAAATCACGCATCACATATCCCTTATAGACGTACGTCCTTATCCCCTTATGTCGTACATCCATACCTTTTATGGATGTTATCTTTGACATTTTAGGAAGTGCATTTCTAGATAATGCCAAATATTTTGCAGAAAATCTTCTGATTATTTGCCAATTCTTCCTCATAAATAGGTATTTTGCCTACTATTTCTTGCTTTTATTGGAGTTTGAGGATTGACATATCAATAAAAAAGGCTATTTTTGCAACGGATTCCTACTTTGGAGAATCCTGGTCAATGACAATAACCCCATTAAAAAGGTGAAATATGAAAAATCTGATAGAAATACTGCGCAATGAGGGAAAACCGAAGACATTCGGGGCTATCGACATCATCAAGAATATCGGACCTGGACTGCTCGTTACCGTGGGATTCATCGACCCAGGCAACTGGGCGAGCAACTTTGCCGCTGGTTCATCATACGGCTATGTGCTGCTCTGGGTGGTTACGCTCTCCACCATCATGCTCATCGCCTTGCAACATAATGTGGCTCACTTGGGCATCGTCACGGGATTGTGCCTCAGCGAGGCTACGGAGAAATATGCGCCACATTGGATAGGCAGACCGATATTGGTGACGGCTTTCATGGCAAGTATCTCCACTTCGCTTGCCGAAATCCTTGGGGCAGCCATCGCCTTGCAAATGCTCTTTGGCATCCCTATCGTATGGGGCGCACTGCTCTCTACGGCAGCCGTGCTCATCCTCCTCTTTACCAACTCCTATAAGCGCATCGAAAGGCTCATCATTACCTTTGTCTCGATGATAGGCTTGTCGTTTATCTATGAGCTCTTCTTGGTTAGGATAGATTGGCCTGCCGCCACGCAAGGGTGGGTGGTGCCTAGCATCCCAGAGGGCAGCATGCTTATCGTAATGTCGGTACTGGGAGCGGTGGTGATGCCGCACAACTTGTTTCTGCATAGCGAGTTGGTGCAGAGTCGACAAATTAATAAGAAAGACAAAAACAGTATCGAGCGAGCCTTGAAGTTTGAACTTTTCGATACCCTCTTCTCGATGCTCGTGGGGTGGGCTATCAATAGTGCGATGATTATCTTGGCAGCCACCACCTTCTTCTCTTCTCATCAAGTAGTGGATGACCTCTCTCAGGCTCAGGCTCTCCTCACGCCTCTCTTGGGCAACAATGCCGCCAACATCTTTGCCATCGCCTTGTTCTTGGCGGGCATTTCGAGTACGATCACCAGTGGTATGGCGGCAGGTTGTATCTTCTCAGGAATGTTTGGCGAGCAGTATTATGCCAAGGATGCCCATTCCATTGTGGGAATCTGTCTCTCCTTGGGTCTAGCCTTGCTCGTCATCTTCTTCGTGGGCGATCCTTTCAAGGGTTTGCTTTATTCGCAGATGGTATTGAGCATCCAATTGCCTTTTACGATGTTCCTTCAAGTTTGGCTCACGTCAAATAGTCGAGTGATGGGTGATTATGTCAACCATCGTTTCACCAAGTGGTGGCTCTATTTCTTGTCGGCAATCGTTACGGTGCTGAACATCTGGCTGTTTGCCACGGCTTTCTAAGAAATCGATATCTTATAAAAATTATGATGATTTTTTGACTCGACTAATCATTATATTTTGTATCTTTGCGGCGTGAGCCATCCATGATGGCATTCATTATGAGGTGACTCACCATATTTATGAACTATCAACCTGATGAATTATGAATGACGAGAAGAAATTTAGAGTAGAGTCTGACCTCTTAGGCGAACTCAAAGTTCCTGCTGATGCACTCTATGGTGTGCAGACACAGCGTGGTATCAACAATTATCATATCTCACGCAAGACGATGGTTGACAATCCTGATTTCATCATCGCTATCGCTTACGTGAAGTTGGCTGCCATCGAGACCAACCATTCCCTCGGTGTCATCAACGACGAGATTTCTGGAGCTATCTCCCAGGCTTGCCGTGAGATTATCGACGGCAAGTGGCATGAGAATTTTCCTATCGACATGGTACAGGGCGGTGCTGGTACCTCAGTCAATATGAATGCCAACGAGGTCATCGCCAACCGTGCCTTGGAAATCATGGGACACGAGAAGGGCGAGTATCAATATTGCTCTCCTAACGACCATTGCAACTGCGGTCAGAGTACCAATGATGTGTATCCTACCTCCATTCGCTTGGCGCTCATCCGTATGAACGCTCACTTGGTGGGAGCTTTGACGGGACTCATCAGCGCCTTCAGATATAAGGCTGACGAGTATGCCGATGCTATCAAGATGGGACGCACCCAGCTGCAAGATGCCGTGCCGATGACCATCGGACAGGAATTCAATGCCTATGCTAACAACCTGGAGGAGGAAATCGTCAACTTGGAGCGCAACGTGAAACTCTTGCACGAAATCAATATGGGTGGCACAGCCATCGGTACGGGGTTGAATGCCGTTCCGGGTTTTGCCAAGCTTTGTGCTGCCAACCTGAGCAAACTCACAGGCGAGAACTTTGTCACTGCTACCGACCTTGTGGAGGCTACTCCTGATACTGGTGCTTACGTGAGCTATTCATCAGCATTGAAGCGACTCGCCGTCAAACTCTCCAAGATTTGCAACGACTTGCGCTTGATGGCATCCGGTCCTCGTTGTGGTCTCAACGAAATCAACTTGCCTCCTAAGGCTCCTGGTTCTTCTATCATGCCGGGCAAGGTAAACCCAGTTATCCCGGAGGTCACCAATCAGGTTTGCTTCAAGGTCATCGGCAATGACACCACCGTCAGCTTTGCGGCAGAGGCAGGACAGTTGGAGCTAAATGTGATGGAACCTATCATCACCGAGAGCCTCTTCGAGAGCTTGACGTGGATGAAGAATGCCATCGAGACCCTTACCTCAGAGTGCATCTTGGGCATTACCGTGAACAAGGAGCGTTGCTATGAGATGGTGAAGAACAGCATCGGCATCGTGACCGCCCTCAATCCTATCATTGGTTATAAGAAAAGTAGCAAGGTGGCGAAGGAGGCGCATGCCACAGGTCGCTCGGTATATGACATCGTGATAGAACAGGGCATCATGAGCAAGGAAGAACTTGACAAGGCGCTCGACCCTAAGGAAATGCTCCACTCCCATAAGTTTACATTGAAGTAAATTGCAGAAATATCGATTATACCCTACAAAAAGAAGGTGTGTCCAGGATTGACCTAGACACACCTTCTTTCGTGTTTAGAAAAACCTCCCGATGAATTTCCAAAAACCTCGGGACAAATTTCCAAAAACCTCGGGACGAATTTCCAAAAACCTCCCGACATTTTTTATCCTTTCTTCCTTGCGATAATCAGCGTGACACCTGCCAGGATGGCGGCGATGCCGATGGCAAGTTGGAAAGTGAAGCTTTCGCCGAAGACGAATACACCGATGATGACGGCGGTGACTGGTTCCAAGGCTCCCATGATGGCGGCTGGCGTGCTGCCGATGAGATTGATGGAGATGGTCATGAAGAAGAGGGAGAGTACCGTCGGCAACAATGCCAACTGCAAGCCACAGAGCCATTGTTTAGGTGTCTGGAGAAGTTGGAAACTCTCGCCCGATATGGCTGTGAAAATCACTACCGTGAGGAGTCCGAAGACCAATATCCAAAAGGTGAACTTCACGTTCGACATCGTGGTGTTCCATCGGTTTACTGATATGATGTAGAGCGCATAGAGCAGCGAGGAGGTCATCACGAGGGCAAAGCCTGCCGTGCTCAGTTTCTCATTGCCATCGCCCTGGTAGAGCAATCCCACGCCCGATACGGCGAGCAGGATGGCGAGGCTGGTCGTCCACGTCACCTTCTCATGGAAGAAGACGGTCATCAGCACCGCTGTCATGATGGGATAGACGAAGAGCAAGGTGCTGGCGATGCCGGCTGCCATGTAGTGGAAACTCACGTAGAGCGTGGTGGAGGAGAGGGCAAACATGCTGCCTAGGAAGGCGAGGCGGATGGCGTGACCCCATTTGATGCCGAAATGCTCTCGGCGAAACAACAGTACGATGGCGAACATCACCACTGCCAAGAGATAACGATAGGTGAGCACCGAACCAGACGAGAAACCGTCCTTGTAGAGTTCTAACGTGCCCAGTGGATTGGTGCCATAACAAACTGCGGCGATGATGCCAGCCGCAAATCCTTTCACTTGATTACTGCTCTTCATTTCCATTGTTGATTACTTTATCGAATGATTTCTTTCTCGTTCCTATTACGAATAGTCGATTTCTTTTCGGGCTGCAAAAGTAATAAAAAAACGGAACACTCCATCAAGAAAAGGGCGATAAATTCTGAAAAACATATTTATTTTATCGTTTTATCTCTTGATTTTGCTCTTTTTCTTTTGTCCTTCAATCGAAATATAGTAATTTTGCCCCCGAATTTCATTTTTGATAAAAAGATATGTATTATGGAACCAACTCGTAAAATCGAAAAGGTGGGTTTGCGTAACCTCCACATGGAGGATTACGACCAATTGGCTAAGTCGTTCAAGCGTATCTATGCCGACTCCGATGTCTTCTGGACTCGTGCACAGATCAAGAAACTCATTACTATCTTCCCTGAAGGTCAGGTGGTCATCATCGTGGATGACAAGATCGTGGGCTGCGCCCTCTCCATCATCGTCAACTATGACATGGTGAAAGGCGACCACACCTACGCCCAGGTCACGGGCAACGAGACCTTCAACACCCATAACCCTCATGGCAACATCCTCTATGGCATCGAGGTGTTCATCCATCCCGACTATCGTGGCTTGCGCCTGGCTCGCCGTATGTACGAGTACCGCAAGGAACTGTGTGAGAAACTCAATCTGAAGGCCATCATGTTTGGCGGCAGAATCCCTAACTATCACAAGTATGCCGACCAGATGCGTCCGAAGGAGTACATCGAGAAGGTGCGCAACCGTGAGATCTACGACCCAGTGCTCACCTTCCAGTTGTCCAACGATTTCCATGTGCGCCGTGTCATCCGCAACTACTTGCCTAGCGACGAGGAGAGCGAACACTGCGCCACCTTGCTCCAGTGGGATAACATCTATTATCAGCCACCTACGGACAGCTATGTGGATCGCAAGCCTACCGTGCGCATCGGATTGGTGCAGTGGCAGATGCGTCCTTACGTCTCGGTGGATGACCTCTTCGAGCAGGTAGAGTTCTTCGTCGATTCCGTGTCCGATTACAAGAGCGACTTCATCCTCTTTCCAGAGTACTTCAATGCTCCATTGATGGCGAAGTTCAACGACCTTGGCGAGGCGCAGAGCATCCGCAAGATGGCGCAATACACGGATGAGATTCGCGACCGATTCCGTGAGTTGGCTATCAGCTACAACATCAATATCATCACCGGCAGTATGCCATACGTCAAGGAGGATGGTGCGCTCTACAATGTGGGCTTCCTCTGTCGCCGAGATGGTAGCGTGGATATGTATGAGAAGATTCACGTGACACCTGATGAGCAGAAGTGCTGGGGTCTGAGTGGCGGCAGCCATATCCAGACTTTCGACACCGACTGTGGTAAGATAGGTATCGTGATTTGTTACGATGTGGAGTTCCCTGAACTGTCTCGTCTGATGGCAGAGGATGGCATGCAGATCCTCTTCGTGCCTTTTATGACGGATACGCAGAATGCCTACTCTCGTGTCAGGGTTTGCGCCCAGGCTCGTGCCATCGAGAACGAGTGCTATGTGGCGATAGCTGGTAGCGTGGGCAACTTGCCTCGTGTTCACAACATGGATATCCAGTATGCTCAGAGTGCCGTGTTCACGCCTTGCGACTTCGCCTTCCCTAACGATGGCAAGAGATCGGAGGCGACACCGAATACCGAGATGATTCTCGTGTCGGATGTCGATCTCAATCTCCTGAATGAGTTGCATACATACGGTGCGGTGAGAAACTTGCGCGATCGTCGCAAGGACCTTTATGAAATGAAGAGAAAATAGAAATGTATAAGATTAGCATTTCGGAGCGTACGCTCCACTTTAAGCAACCTGCTGGTACGTCTCGCGGAGTCTATACCACTCGACATAGCTATTACTTGCATCTCACCTCGGATGAGGCTCCCGGTGTGGAGGGAGTGGGGGAGTGTGCCACACTGCCCGACCTCAGTTGTGATGCCAAGCCAGAGTATGAGGTGACGCTCAGACAGATATGCCAGATGGTGGAGCAGATGGGACGCATCCCTTACGATATGATTCGGGCGTACCCTAGCATCACCTTCGGACTGGAGACGGCTTTCGCTTCCTTCTTCGAGGCGGCTCGAAGCAAGCATTTGCTGGCTACCCATGGCGATGCTGCGGGGCAGGGCACCATTGCCGTGCCTGCTTGGGCTCAGAATCTCGCCTCGCTCTACGACTCTCCTTTTGCTCGTGGCGAGGAGGGTATCACCATCAATGGATTGGTGTGGATGGGCACTTACGAGGAAATGTTGGCTCGCTTGGAAGAGAAGTTGAAGGCTGGTTTCCATTGTGTCAAACTGAAGATTGGTGCCATCGACTTCTTCAAGGAACTCGACCTCATCAAGCGCATCCGTGAGGTATATAATAAGGAACAGGTGGAACTGCGTGTGGATGCCAACGGTGGTTTCTCGCCAGAAGATGCGATGAGCCGACTGGAGGCACTTGCCCAGTACGATATCCACTCGATAGAGCAACCCATCAAGCAGCACCAGTGGCGCAAGATGGCGGAACTCTGTCGGGAGAGTCCGTTGCCTATCGCCCTCGACGAGGAGCTCATTGGCGTCAACGTGCGCTCTATGAAGGAGGCTTTGCTCGATACCATCCGTCCGCAGTATATCATCCTCAAACCATCGCTCCATGGTGGAATGTATGGATGCCAGGAGTGGATACAGTTGGCTGAGCAGCGAGGCATCGGCTCGTGGATTACGTCGGCATTGGAGAGCAACGTGGGCTTGAATGCCATCGCCCTCTTCTGTGCCCGAATGTATGGTCCCGATGTCAAGATGCCGCAAGGCTTGGGCACTGGACAACTCTTCACCGACAACATCCCTATGCCGCTCGAAATCAAGGGAGATAAACTGGTTAGAAAATGACCGTCAATGATTTTTTGCAGGAGTGGAACTCGCCAAGCGAGACACTCCTCGTACATACCAGTGGTTCGACTGGCAAGCCGAAGCCGATGTGGGTGGAGAAGCAGCGAATGCTCAACTCCGCTCATATCACGTGCGATTTCTTGGGCTTGCGTCCAGGCGATTCAGCTTTGCTCTGCATGTCGCTCGACTATATCGCAGGCAAGATGATGGTGGTGAGGAGCATCGAGCGAAAGCTTCGTCTCTTCTCGGTGAAGCCTTCTGGTCACCCCTTGTCGGATGAATCGTTGGCGACAATGGTCGAGATGGATTTCGACTTCGTGGCGATGGTGCCGATGCAAGTCTATAATACCTTGCAAGTGCCACAGGAGCGGGAGCGACTGAGCCGCATCAAGCACCTTATCATCGGTGGCGGTGCGATCGACGATGCCCTTGCTGAAGAGTTGCGTAGTCTGCCGGGTGCGGTATGGAGCACATACGGCATGACAGAGACGCTCTCTCATATCGCCCTTCGCCGTCTGAATGGCGAGGAGGCGAGTGAGTGGTATCAACCTTTCGATAGCGTCGGGGTGAGCTTGAATAGCGATGGATGCCTCGTCATTGATGCCCCCTTGGTTTGCAGTGAACCGCTTGTTACCAACGACATCGCCGAAATCAAGCAGCAAGAAACCTCATCCCATTCATCGGATGCATCCTCTTCCTTGAAAACCTCTTCCCCTCACGTCCTCTTCCGCATCAAGGGCAGGAAGGACAATGTGATATGCAGCGGAGGCATCAAAATACAGATAGAGGAAGTGGAAAACTTGCTCCGTCAGCATCTTGATGCCCCTTTTCTATTAGCTAAGAAGAAGGATGAGAAGTTTGGCGAGATAGCCGTGCTCGTCACCGAGTCTGGCGACCTGGAGGGTGTGGAGGCTATCTGTTGTCAAGTGCTTCCAAAGTACTGGGTGCCTCGCCAATATCTCCATTTCGACCAGTTGCCGATGACGGAGACGGGCAAGCCCAAGCGAGCCATCTTCTAATGTTGCTGAGCTCACGCCCACTTAACTTCTCTAAATAAATTGATGAATATGAAATACATTATATTTGATTTTGACGGAACGATAGGCGATTCGCAGGCGTTGATCGTGAAGACCTTGCAAGACACGATGCGCCAGCGCCATCTGCAGGTGAAGAGTGAGGCGGAGTGTGCCGCCACCATCGGACTTCGCCTGGATGAGGCTTTCGTGCAGCTCTTCGGCATGAGTGCCGAGGAAGGCATGGCATGTGCGGAGACCTATCGTGATATTTTCGAGGAGAACAAGCGTCACCTCATCGTGCAACCCTTCCCTCACGTCTTGGCGACCATCCATCGCTTGCATCAGGAGAGTTATGTGCTAGCCATCGCCAGCAGTCGTGGCAGCGACTCCCTTTTCGGTTATGTCAAGCAGATGCAGATAGAGAATTGCATCTCCTCGATTGTGGCAGGCGACAGTGTGGCGAACGTGAAGCCAGCTCCCGACATGGTGCTGAAGGCTTTGGAGAACATCCGTTGTCAAAGTGCTGAGGCGGGTCATTCCATCGAGTCATCCATGGAGCAGATGCTCGCCGATACCTTGGTGGTGGGCGACATGACGTATGATGTGGATATGGCTCACAATGCTGGTGCCAAGGCTTGCGCCGTCACCTATGGCAATGCCACTAGGGAGGAACTGAAGAATGCGGAATACATCATTGATGATTTCGCGGAGTTGGAGAAAATTGTAAAATAGCAAAATACTAACTATATAATAAAAAAGGTATGTGCAAACAAAAATAGGCACGGGTTACGCTCTGTAATCCGTGCCTATTTCTGTGCTTAAAGAATCAAATTATTCTTCCATCAACTTGCGATAGCGACCCTTCTTGATCTCGGTGTCGCCCAGTCTTCTTGCCTTGTTGATTTCATACTCCGAATAGCTTCCCTCGAAGAAGAATACCTCGCCATTGCCCTCGAAGGCTAGGATGTGGGTACAGATGCGGTCGAGAAACCAACGGTCATGGCTGATTACTACTGCACAACCGGCAAATGCCTCCAAACCTTCCTCCAAGGCACGCAAGGTGTTGACGTCGATGTCGTTGGTAGGCTCATCGAGCAACAATACGTTGCCTTCCTGCTTTAAGGCTAAAGCCAACTGCAGGCGGTTGCGCTCACCACCGGAGAGTACGCTACAGAGCTTGCTTTGGTCGGTGCCAGAGAAATTGAAGCGAGATATGTAAGCACGGGCATTCACGTCACGACCGCCCATGCGAATCGTCTCGTTGCCCTGGGAAATCACCTCATATACCGTCTTCTTCGGGTCGATGTCCTTGTGCTGCTGATCGACATAAGCGAGCTTCACGGTCTCACCCACCTCGAATGTACCAGCGTCTGCCTGTTCCAAGCCCATGATGAGGCGGAAGAGGGTGGTCTTGCCAGCTCCGTTTGGACCGATGACACCCACGATGCCATTAGGAGGCAACATGAAGTTGAGGTCATTGAAGAGCACCTTCTCACCAAACGCCTTCTTCACGTGCTGTGCCTCGATTACCTTGTTGCCCAGACGAGGACCGTTTGGGATGAAGATCTCCAACTTGTCCTCACGCTCCTTCTGCTCCTGGTTGAGCATCTGCTCGTAAGAGTTCAGACGAGCCTTGCCCTTTGCCTGGCGAGCCTTCGGTGCCATGCGCACCCATTCCAACTCTCGCTCCAAAGTCTTGCGACGCTTAGAGGCACTCTTCTCCTCCTGTTCCATGCGCTTGGTCTTCTGGTCGAGCCAAGAAGAGTAGTTGCCCTTCCAAGGGATGCCCTCGCCACGGTCCAATTCGAGAATCCACTCGCTCACATCATCGAGGAAGTAGCGGTCGTGGGTGACGGCGATCACCGTACCCTCATATTGCTGCAAGTGCTGCTCCAACCAGTCGATGCTCTCGGCATCCAAGTGGTTGGTAGGCTCATCGAGCAAGAGCACGTCTGGCTTCTGCAAAAGCAAACGGCAGAGAGCTACACGGCGGCGCTCACCACCAGAGAGATTGGTGACAGGCCAGTCGCCCGGAGGACAGCGCAAGGCACCCATCGCACGCTCCAACTTGGAGTCGATGTTCCAGGCATCGGTAGCATCGATGATGTCTTGCACCTCAGCTTGGCGCTGCATCAACTTGTCCATCTTGTCGGGATCGCCATAGTATTCCTCCAAGCCAAACTTCTGGTTGATTTCCTCGTACTCGGCGAGTGCGTCATATACTTTCTGCACACCCTCCATCACGTTCTCTTTCACGGTCTTCGACTCATCGAGTGGAGGGTCCTGAGGCAAGTAGCCCACAGAGTAGCCTGGGCTCCATACCACCTCGCCCTGGGTAGGCTGCTCCAGTCCGGCGATGATTTTCATCAAGGTCGATTTACCAGCGCCATTGAGACCGATGATACCGATTTTTGCTCCGTAGAAGAACGATAGGTAGATGTTCTTCAGAATCTGTTTCTGATTTTGTGGGATGATCTTGGATACTCCCACCATAGAGAAGATAATCTTCTTGTCGTCAACTGTTGCCATATAATATATTTATAATTTACAATTAATCATTTATAATTTCTGCAAAGATACATGAATTCTCAGAGAATGCTACATTATTTTTTAGAAAAAAAGTCAAAAGATGAAAATAATATGGAAGTAGATGGCGGATTTCGTGGAAAAGTCGTATTTTTGCACACATCATATTTCATCTAAAAGAAAGGAAATCATTATGGATGCAACTTATACAGAACTCACCATTCGCCTCTCGCTCGCCCTCATCCTGGGTGGTTCGATAGGCATCGAACGAGAATATCGTGCCAAGGAGGCGGGATTCCGTACCCACTTCCTCGTAGCCCTGGGCAGTGCCCTCTTCTGCTTGGTATCGCAATATGGATTCGGCATCGACCTCAAGGACTCCTCACGTGTGGCAGCCCAAGTGGTGTCGGGCATCGGATTCCTGGGAGCAGGTACCATCATCTTTCAGAAGAACGTGGTGAGAGGACTCACCACTGCCGCTGGTCTTTGGGTGACGGCGGCGATAGGCTTGGCATGTGGTACGGGCATGTATGTGGCGGCGGCTGTCACCACGGTGATGGTACTGTTGGGCTTGGAAGTGCTCAACGCCTTCATCCCTCAACTCGGTACCACGACCATCGAGTTGAGTTTCTCGGCTTCCTCACGTGATAGCGTGAAGGAACTCATCAAGCGCATCAAGCAAGACGGCATGGAGGTGCATTCCTACGAGTTGAAAGACCGACGCACCTCCAAGGAGGAGTTCCTGGAGGCTAGCATCGAAATCAAGGCGAAACGTGGCAACTACACGTTGAAGATTCTCGACTATATGAATGAGTTCTCGGATGTCACGATTTCGACGATAGAGTAAAAGGCAATGAGGCTATAAATGAAAAATCCTCTCTCTCTGAATCATTTCAGAAAGGGAGGATTTTTTGTTTAGAACAAGTATAGCACGGTTGCCATACCTGCTGAATAGTGACTGGAGCAGATGTCGTGCCATTCCAAAGCGACATTCCAATGGGCACCCCACTGCTTGGTGAGCTGACCGGAGAGATAGACGTCCTCGCCTCGGCTCAGTTTGGCGCGACCGGTGGCGAAGATGCTCTGCACATTGAGTTTCATCTGCCATGGCAAGGTGAGGCGAGGGTTGAGGTGGAAGGTGGCGAAGTCGTTGCCATCGCCCTCGCAGAGATAGAGGTTGGCACCTGCCGAGAGGGCGAGGATGCCTGTGCGATAGAACATGGCGGCATTCAGTCGGCAGCGATTCTGCTCGTTCTCTATCATCTGATAGTAGGCGGCGAGCGAGAAGTTGAGATTGCGCTGGCTATAGTTGTAGCCCAACTTGGTCTCGTCGATGTATCGTGCTACCAAACCCTGCTTGATGTCGAGCCAGTCTTCATACGACAGGTCTTGGTCGATGACGAAGGATGGGTTGATGAACTTGCGGTGATAGGCAGCCTGGGCTTGCGAATGCTTGCCAAGGGTGGAGATGGCGCTCACCTCGATATTGTTGCGTGTGTCATTGCGCACCCATTTCTCGTCAGTGCTGGTTCCATCAGTGCTCTTGGCTCCTGGAGTGCTATAGTGATAGAACATCACACGGTCGCCCACGGTGAATCGCCAACTGCCCACTACGTAGTTGAACTGGAGGTAAAGGTCGTTGTTGGAACTGGTGTATCGAGTGCGTAAATAGTTGCTCGTGTTGCCTTGTCCGATGTTTCTCTTGAAATGATTGTAGGAGAAGTCGCCTTCCCATCCTGCCATCATGTCGAGCCTCTTGGTGAGTGGGGTGTTGAGTTCAACGATGAAGAGGGTGGCATCGTTTCGAGTTTGAGTCAGTGGCTCGTCACCATTCATATAGGTGGTGTAAGGGGTGTTGCCATATTGATAGTTGGCTACGAGCAGGAGCTCCGTGCCTTGGTCATTGAAAGTATGGAAATATAGGGCACGTGCCATAAGTTTCTCGTTTTGCACTTTCTCCTTGCCGCTGGCATCATACGATCTCGTGTTCTGATATTGTTGGGAGACGTAGGTCAGGAGGCGGTCCTTGGGCGAGAAATAGTTGGTCATGTGGGCGAAGAGATGCTGCTTCTGCGTGATGGCATCATCGAAGTCTTGATAGGAATACGAGGTGATGGCGATGACATCGGTCTTGGCGGCGTTGTCTCTCACCACGGCATGAGCATCGGCGAGATGGTCGGTTCCAGCCTCCACGCCAGCCAGTCCGTCGAGTCCCTTCTTGTCCTTGGCGAGGGTGATGTCGATGACACGTCCCAAGCCCACGGTACCCTTGGCGACGGCGGTGTTGTCACAGATTTGGATCTTGCTGATTTGTCTGGCTTTCAGTTGTCTGCACACGATGCGCATGTCGCCATTGATGGCTACGTTGTCGATTCTCACGTTGTAGCCCGACAGCATGTCGTCGAATCCGTTTTGCATCAAGTCGGGATATATCGCCAGAATGTCGCCCAACGTCTCGTCTCCCTTGAGCTCGAGGCGTTGAGGATAAATCAGGGTGCGGTCGGCTCTCATCTCCATCGCTCTCTCTTGTGCCAGTGCTTGCGAACTGCATGCCAGCATCATGGCTACCAAAATGTGTTGTATCTTCATATTGATTTCTCCATTTAGGGTGTATGCTTATTAGAATCGTGTGCAAATATACGACAAAAAGTTGAGATAATCGTAGGATAGCTAAAGATATTTAAATAAAACCGCTTTTCTTTGCCGATGTGCCGAAAATCGCTATTTTTGCAGTATGATGATAGATCGCTGTTACATAGAAATCACAAATACTTGTAATCTGGACTGCCATTTCTGTCCGAAGCATCATCGGAAAAGACGGCAGTTGAGTGAGGAGGAGTTCGACCTTCTCACCGACCGCGTGCGTGGCAAGGTATGCTTCTTGTATTTCCATCTGATGGGCGAGCCGCTGCTGCATCCCATTCTGCCTCAGTTTGTTACGATGGCGAGGGAGAAGGGATTCAAGACTGTGCTGACCTCGAATGGCACGCTCTTGCGTCGGGCGATGGCGCTGCTCGACACACTTCCGCACAAGATTCAGTTGTCGCTCCATTCGCATGAGAGCAATGCCAGGGGCGAACTGTCGGAGTATATGGACCAGGTGATGCGCTTCTCGACACAGGCTGCCGGAAAGGGAACCTGCATGGTGCTGAGGCTCTGGAACCAAGGAGGGATGGATCAGGAAAATGAGGAGGTGATGCGCCTCATCGAAAAGTACGTGCCCAAGCCTTGGAAGGAACGCCCCGATGGCTTCCGGCTATGCGACAATCTGTACTTGGAGTTCGACCGGAAGTTCGAATGGCCTGGTGGGGGAGGAAAAGCAGCTTCTGATGAATCGGATGGCAAGCAGGAGGAGTCGGATGGCAAGCTAGAGGCTTCGCCAAGCAAGTCGAAGCAGGAGTATTTCTGCAAGGCGCTGATCAAGCAAATCGGTGTATTGTCGGATGGCAGTCTCGTCCCTTGTTGTCTCGACCATGATGGCGATGTCATCCTCGGCAATCTCTTCCATCAGTCGTTGGAGGAGATTCTCGCCTCGCCTCGTGCCCAAGCCTTGGTGGAGGGATTCCGGCATCACGCAGCCACCGAGCCTCTCTGCCAGAGCTGTGAGTCGGCATTGGTCAACAAGAGCTTTAGGGGGAAGAAGAGGAAATGAAAACTACCTGTATGGATAAAATCCAAAGGGGAGTGTGAAGGCTGTCATAGATGTGCAGTCTCACTGTTTCAAGCGAGCAGCCTCACTGTCTTAGGTGAACAGCCTATGCCATTTACTAAGGCGGATGCTGCTGGATTCCCAATTGTACTTTTCTATCTCACATCTCACGATAGCCTACCATATAAGTAGCACAATGAATATCCGTGTATCTAAGAGAGGATTGTAAGAATATACGTAAGTTATTCGTGAATAACACAAATATTGCTTTGCTATTTTTTAGTTAAAAGCTAAAAGCAAATCAAAAAACTTGAAAATAAAGAAGGAAAATGTATTCTTTTTAACTAAAAAATGAAGAAAATACGAATAGAATGTTAACTCTTATCATTTTGTACATATGATTTTGAGGAAAATAAAATATCAATGCAATATAAAAGTCGTACTTTTGCAGCACAGAAAATCAGTTTTAGTGATAGAGCGAATATCAACAGAAGCCAATGAATGTGCTTACTGAAGTGCAGTAATAGTATGTAAAAAGATGATGAGTTACATGTAAAAGATGATTCAGCGTATAGTTAGTATGTTATCTGTTTACATGGGATGCGATGAAGTACAAGTCGCATCTCTTTACCTACACTCCACACAACACACCCATCAGTAAAGTTGCTCCCATATTCGTTAATATAAAAATGGTCTCAAGGGGAGTAAGAGATGCTAATTTAAGAAAAAACATGAATTTGAAAAAGAATCTTTTATTCTTATTTTTAGTGCTTGTTTGCTTTATGGGGGGGTAAATCAGCCTTTGCTGACACCGCTTTCCCTGTAACGAAAAATGGAATAACGTATGGCTTGTATTTGACAGAAGCGTTTTCCTCTCTACAGGGCTGCGTGAGTGTATGTGGATTTGTTCCAGACGAATTGGTGAATGGAGATGGCAAAAAAGACAATACCCAAGTGATTATACCGGAGACTGTTACGATAGATGGTACTACTTATAGAGTCAAAGGGGTTGATATAGAAGGCTCTGATGTCTATCCCACTATCACTACTATCAAGTTGTCGTCTAAGGTAGATAGGTTTAGACTTTATAATCCTTTTTATACTGATAAATTTACAGATGAAAGTGGAAATGAAATAAAATACTATGATCATTCCAAAGGAGTTGTCAATTTGCCAAATCTTCAATATTTCTATGTAGATTCCAAGAACACTTCTCTTTCTGAATGGCACAATCAGATTCTTTTATCCAAGGATGGTTCTAAGTTGATTTGCTGTCCACCTGCAGCAAAGTTTACTAACGTTGTTTTTGATGGTATTAAGAGTTTTGGTCCTTATGCTTTCTTTGGTTGCGGACTTAAAAAATTAGTTATACCTGCAAGTCTCGAAACCATCGACGAGACTGCCTTCTGTGGCTTTTCTGGTCTTACAGAGTTCCTCAATGCTGATTACTATAAACCAGGATCAGCAACGATCAACGAAAAGTTTGTTGCAAAAGACGGCCTTTTGTTTGAAATGTACAAAGATGGTGCTGGCAAATATACCAAGTACAAATCCCTTCTGTGTTTCCCTGATAATAAAGATACTGGAAGTAAATTAACTTATAGTCTCGATGGTGGAGGAAGCTTGCTCAATATAGCTCCTTATGCCTTTGATGATGTTAAAGGAACACAGACATTGTATATTAGTAATTGCGATGGTGCTGGTATCTCTATTAATAAGTATGCATTTCAGAACAGTTCCATCAGTATTATTCATCTCAATTCTACCTTTGTTGATAATATTGGTTCTTATGCGTTTGCTAATACGGGATTGGTGAAATTAGATTTAGGCCAACATACATTTAATGGAGGAAAGAATTGTCATATAGAAGGAAATGCCTTTTATAATTCAAGTATAAAGCAGATAGTCTGGCCTACCAATAAGCCTCATAATTATATGTCGATCAGTCTCGATGACTATGCTATGGCAAATTGTCCCTCTTTGTTTGTTGTATCATTCCCTAAATACACTTCCAATCCAGGAGCAGTATTGACTCCTTTAGGCAAATATGCTTTTTACAATTGTCCTTCTTTAGAGGAAGTTAGCTTTATTGGAGCTACACCAGGTTCAGGAAAATATGGTGTTCTGCCAGAGGGATTGTTTAAAAACTGTAAAGGTTTGAAGAATGTAAAATTTGATGATAACAAGATTACTGAGATAGGTGATTTCGCTTTTTCTAATTGTAATCTACAAGGTTGGGTATTTAATAAACAATCTGCCAGTCTGAAAAAAATCGGCAAGTATGCTTTTGCTCCAACTGATGGCGGAATTTCTAATAATTTTAATACCACTTTCACCCTTGCGGGGTTCTCAGCTTTGACAACCATCGGTGATGGTGCTTTTATGAACTGTAATATATCCAGCGATATACATTTTTACACAGCAACAGGTGGAAGTACATCCGTTTTGAAGACAATAGGTGCCTTTGCCTTTAATGGTTATAATAATAAGTTTAAAACGATCACCATCCCAGAAGGTGTGACAGAGATTGGTAAATACGCATTCCAAGGTAATAATACGCTCGAGACAATAAATCTCCCCAAAACCTTAGTGAAATTCGAATGGGCTGACGAACGTAGTCCTCAGAATTTTAGAGCCTATGGTAATGCCTATGAGGAATACTTATTTCGTTTTGGTTGTCGTAATTTGTCTCGTATTGTACTCCGTGCAGGTGCCAATTACGAAGCTTCCGATCACGGCTTATTGTACGACAAGCGAACCATGGAACTGATACATTGTCCCGAGAATTATAAGTATACGACAAAAAAGGGTTACCAATATATGAATGTCAAAGGCTTGGTGGTAGAGGATGAGGTGAAGGGCATCAAGAGCCTTGGCCCTTACTGCTTTGATAATTCTTTATTAGAGAAAGTGGTTCTTCCCACAACACTTGAGAAGATTGGTGTTGGAGCCTTCCGTCATGCAGCAGTTAAAAGCCTTACCATTCCTGCCAAAGTAACCTCAGTGGGTTCTTTTCTTTTAGGTGGAGGTAGTACTACTGCCGACAACATAGATTTGTTTATGATGCCACTCAAGGCACCAACTCTCGCCCCTATTAATTTTAATAATAATTCTGCTACAAAAACAGCGTTTTTAGGAGTATATTGTAATCTATATGTCAAGAAGACTTCTTTCGAAAAAAGTTATTACGGAGAAGAGTGGACTAAAGATATGAAGTATTATGGCTATAAGATTCCTATTCCAATCACAGAGAAGGGGCGGTTCTTTTCGATTTGTCGAGACTTTGATGCTGAATTTGGAGGAACCAATCTTGGAGCCTTTATTATCAAAGAATATAATAAGGGAAATAGTGTAAAGGGCACATCTTTAGACTGTTATGTACCCTCACGAATCGGAGCAAAACAAGATAAATATGTAGGAGCAATCGTGCAATTATATAAGGTAAAGGGTGACAAGACTTATGTCGAGGATGGCAATTGGTATCGTATGGGAGAACGAGATTTCTCATATAAAACTCAGGAGAAAAAAGCAGATATCTTAGGCTCTGAAGGTGAGAAAAACTGGCTCGTAGGCTGTCCTATACCTACTTATGTCAATAAAGTCGAAACCAAATATGCCTTGAAGTATAAAAAAGAGTTGGGTGTAAGCCGTTTTGCTCAGTATATTTCTGATGGTATCGTTCCTATGAACAAGGCTTATCTCGACTTGGCCAATCATCCTTATGGTGGTAGTTCAGCAGCCAAGGAACTCAGTTTGACCTTCGAAGAAGAGAGCGAAACTACAGGCATTGAGGATAGCCCCATCGTAGATGTTGATGCTCAGCAGAATGTAGATCGTTCCCCTTACTACACCCTGAATGGTACCAAGGTAGATCGTCCTACAGCCAAGGGTATTTACATCCACAATGGCAAGAAGATCGTTATAAGATAATCGTTCATTCTTGGTTATTCAACAGTATTATAATAAAGATATTTTAAAGAACATATTGATGAAAAAGAAATACGTAAAGCCTACTACCAAGGTAGTGGGTATAGACACAGAAAAATCCTTGTTGTTAGGAATCTCAGGCACAACAACTCCTGAAAAAACAGAAGCAAAGCCTTTCGAATTTGGTGAAGACGACGAAGAGTCTTATGATCAGTTTTCAGAGTCTTGGGATGCTTGGGACTAATCTTTCTGTTTCATGTAATTTAGCATCTTTACTTGAAGAATCTTTTCAGGATTAGTATTCGAAAACCTTATGGTATAGCGATACCATCCATCTATAATCACAGCGATCATCCATAGCGATGGTCGCTGTTTTTTTGTACGCTCGGCATGAGCATTATCTAACGGGTGCAAGTCCCGAGTAAGCCCTAATAGCGGGAATTACATAGCCAAGAGCAAGGGTGTTCATCGCAAGGTGAAATCTGAAGGAAGCTGGCGGCAAACATCTGACCTAACGAACAGAAACTTCATATAAGGCATTTAACCATGCATAAGATTGCAAAGCAAATCAAAGTCCCATAGCTATTCGGAATGGTTGGTGTAAATGAAGTGGGTATAAGATGAAAAGATAATGCCCTTATCCGAGGAGGTCTCACGGACGCTTCAAATAGTTTTGCAACAGTCGATAACGTTGCACGAAGGGCTGAACCTAACAATTAAACGATAGTAATTGAAACATACCTCATGAAGGAAAGAATGCAGAAAACATTATCCCAAGTTAATGGCTGCCCCCAAAGAAATAGGTCGGAAACCGAATGGTATGGGGGAGTGCAGACCTTTATGTGGATGTGTGAAGACAACATCGTGGAAGTACCATTCGACAAGGAACACCTTTTCGAGCAAATCCTTAGTCCTGCAAATCTCAACCGAGCCTACAAGGCTGT
>JABLTS010086016.1_pt1 | contig 95483 bp, 86 predicted proteins | sample 7160081 | NCBI WGS metagenome assembly JABLTS01 (sample SAMN14651231, study PRJNA627086) | human gut metagenome | isolation source: feces | host: Homo sapiens | reverse complement strand
TCTTTAATCATATTGAAAACTGCGCATTTACAATAATAACATCTTTTTTTGCTATTTTCAATAAAACCTTTTTCGTCGAAATTATCTACTTTTATAACCTCGTGTTTTACCCCGAATTGTTTTGTATATTCTTTCGCCTCATCCATCTCTCTATCTGAATGCATCATAGCGTGAATTGTAACAGCAATTGCATTTTGTCCTAATTCATCACTCGCCACCTTAAGTAAAAAATTGCTGTCAACCCCGCCAGAATATGCTATCACAACTTTCCCCATATCTCTTAATTTACTTTTTAATAATTCGTATTTTTCATCTATATTCATAATTATCCACCCTTCTATATCTTATACATTAATCTACAGTAATTATATATAAACAGATTTAATAATTCTATATAAATCTTTTTTTAATTAAAAAACTTTTTTTGTATATTTCTACATTTCATATCGCATTTATATAGAATATGCTATCTTAAATTTAATTATATAAATCGTTTAAATTTTATCCAAATTATGTTATTATTATCTTATATTTAATATTTGGGAGGAATTGACAAATGGCAGCAGACTACACAAAAATATTAGACAAATTAGTTAGACTAAATAGGGGAATGAACTTAAAACTTAGAGAGGGGACTACAACACTTGATGTAAATATCTACAACCAAACGCTTTTAACTTTAGACTTAGAATGTGATAATGTAGATAAACATAGTGAATATATTTATAATGAGATAATAGCGCTTGAAAATGTAACGATGTATATTCCGAGCGTGTATATAAAAGAAGATTAATTATGATTTAAAATGGGATGCACTTATATCTTTGTGCATCCCATTGTTAATATTTTTAATAAACCGTATATTCATGTACATAACTTTATATATTGAATGTCTAATTTTCATTCCAAGGAACGAGCTCAACTTCTCCATATGCCCTATCTAGTAATCTATTTGAATATTCACCTTTATATCCAATTATATTTAATATTACAAGCTCTATATATCTTGTGCCTATTTGAATAATGTTCCATACGTCTTCTACAGTGATAGTCGCTCTGTTTCTTTTTCTTGTTGGATGAACGATTTTATTTCTGTAATATATTAATAAGTCTATTCCATCATCAAATCTTTCATTTATATAATCATCAAACAAAAACAAATCGTCCTTTCCATATGGAATATTACATATATCTAGAAGTTTTCTTATATTCTTTGTCGCCAAATTTTCATCGAATTCATCATCACTTAAAAGCTTTTCTTGTTCAACTAAAACTATATATGACAACGTCTCAAGACAGATTTGTATAGATATAAGGTTGTTTTCTAATGTAAGCCCGTCAAATGATTGTAAATACCAGTCGACAGCTTGTCTTAATGCCTCGCTATAGTAATCGTCTTTTAATCTATTGTTCATTAATGTTAAGTATTTTTCTATATTGTGATAATTTGAGATTGTGTCCTTCCAATTTGGGATAAATCTATATGAGCTTATAAAAGTTTCCCTCCACAATCTATATACGTTTTCCCCATTTTTATATCCGTATGATGAACATATATCGACATATCGTCCACACATAAAACTAAACGATACTGATAAGTCGTCTAATATGTGGTTTATTATATTTGTTTTAAATGGCTTTTTATCTTTTCTCATTATTCGGCCGCTATGTGTTATTATATGTGCATCTTTGTCTTTTAATTTTTCGTCTAATCCTTTAGTAAAATCAAATCTTTTGTCTACTATAACTTCAAACTCTCCTGAACTAAATCCCATTCTGCCTGCAAATAATTTGTCGTCGTATTTTATAAGCTTTCCAAAATATTTATCGAAATTTACAACGTCAAAATCTACATAGTCGACCTCGGCATTTTTAGATCTTATATGACCGTGATTTATATACCCCTCTATATGAAAATCATTTATAGAACTTACTGTTACAGATACTGGTCTATATCTGTAAATTTCTAGTTCTGCAGAGTCGTAATCAAGGATTGTGTCTATTTCTAAATCTTGTGTTGATAGTATCTTTCCCTTAAATGTAATTGTCCCCTCAGTCGCCATCTTGTAGATTACTTTTCCGCTACACTTGTACTTTTTATTTCGTAAGTATATGCAAAATCTGCCTTCGTGGATTGGAATATTTTCATCTATATCAAATTGGAGAAATTTCGAAAATATAGCATTTTCAACTATTTTCATATTTTCCACCTTTTCCATTTTTTATTAAACTTTTTTAAATTTTTTAAGTTTACATATGTTTTATATTATATCATATTTAGATATGGTTGATGAAAACTTTATTTTTATAGTTATGGTTTTTTATTAAAAAAACTGCCATTAATTTAAATTACTAATGGCAGGCTTTTTACATTTATTTATATACTATTTTAAAGCTTCTTTTAATGCTTCATAAGAGAAATCAACTATTTCTTTACATCCAACTCTGTCTTTTTTTAGAGATTTACATTCTGTAGTTCCATAGTGTTCTATTGTTTTTTGCATTATTTTTTTTGTATAAGTTTTTGCTGGGTTTTCTTGACCTATATCATCTCTACCTTTTGCAAAACTTGCACATATACATGCTCCATTTACTGCTCCACATAGATTTCCAACAGCGCATCCTCCGCCAAGTCCGCTAGCAACTCTTATTGGTATATCAGTTCCAAATTCCTCGTTATATGCTTTTATAACTGATTCTGCACAGTTTAGACCTTCCATAAAATAATCTGATGCTAATTTCTTTTCGCTCATATTATCCCCTCCAATTTTATTTATACTATAATATGTTTTATGTTTATAATACTATAATATATTTTAGCAAAAATTATCGGTTTATGTTATATATTTTTAAAAAATTGTTCTCAAAATTGAGCAAGAAAACTCAATATGTCTTGCTTGGAGTATATGTTTTATTTTTATTAATTACTGCAATTTTATCGTTTGTATTATAGAAAAAGCATTGCCTATTTTTAAGCAATGCTTTTTAATTTACAAAAAAAAGAAACATTGCTCCAAAATTTCGAAGCAATGTATAAATAGGTTTATTTTTATTTGGTTAAATATGGTTAACTAATTTAATGATAGCTGCTTTATAATCTTTCTGCAACATATTTTACTAGGTCTACTGTTCTTGTTGAGTATCCCCATTCATTATCATACCATGATACAACTTTGAACATCTTGTCGCCTATTGCCATAGTTGATAATGCATCTATTATTGAAGATCTTGAGTCACCTCTGAAGTCTATTGATACTAGAGGTAAATCACAATATCCTAAAATTCCTTTTAATTCGCCTTCACTAGCTTCTTTTAATGCTGAGTTTACTTCTTCTATTGTTGCGCCCTTTTTAAGTGTGCAAACTAAATCTACTAGAGAAACTGTTGGAGTAGGAACCCTTACTGAGAATCCGTTTAATTTACCTTCTAATTGTGGTAAAACTTTTGCAACGGCTTTTGCTGCCCCTGTTGTAGTTGGTATCATAGATTCAGCTGCTGCTCTTGCTCTTCTTAAGTCTTTGTGAGTTTTGTCTAATAATTGTTGGTCATTTGTATAAGCATGTATAGTAGTCATTAGACCTTCTTCTATACCGAATTTTTCGTCAAGTACTTTTGCAAATGGTGCTAAACAGTTTGTTGTACAAGATGCATTTGATATTATATTGTGTTTTTCGTTGTCATAATCTTTTTCGTTTACGCCAAGAACTACTGTAATATCTTCACCTTTTGCTGGTGCAGTTATTATAACTTTTTTTGCTCCTGCAACTAAATGTTTGGAAGCGCTTTCTCTGTCTCTGAATTTACCAGTTGATTCAACAACTATATCTACTCCTAATTCACCCCAAGGTATGTCAGCTGGGTCTGAATTTCTAAGTATTTTTACTTCATTTGAATTTATTAATATAGTTTCATTGTCTTTAACTTCTACATCACCATTGAATATTCCATAGCAAGAATCGTATTTGAATAAATGAGCTAAAGTGTTTGCATCTGCTCTAGCGTTTATAGCAACTATTTGTATATCACTTCCTAATCTTTCTTGTGCAATTCTAAGCACGTTTCTTCCTATTCTACCAAAACCGTTTATTCCTACTTTTATCAACTTAATATCCCCCATTTCGTAATTTTTAAGTTATATTTTATATTAATTATTGTATACTATATAATTTATATGTGCAATACTTTTTTATGTTTTTTTGAAAAACAGTATCTATTAATATGTTAATTTTTTAATTAATGACGTTTTATACGAAATAAAAGTGAGTACATTTCTTTTGTTTACCCTTGTTTAGAAATATGCTCACTTTTTGAATTAATTATACAATTATATATTTATTTTGATTTTAGATTTATTGAGTAGAAATATTTTTTGTATTTTATTTATGCTACACTATTTAATTTATAATGTTTATTTATAATTTAAATGTGTCTATTTATGTCAATTTTAAATTTATATGTTTAAACTTCGCTTATTTATCTTCAACTCTAACTCTTGCAGCATTGGCATGTGCATGTAATCCTTCTTCTGTCGCCATATTTATAGCAACAGGGCCTAGAGATTTTACTGCATCTTTGTTTAAAACTTGGTGTGTGCAAGTTTTTATAAATGTTCCAACCCAAACGCCACCTGTATAACGAGAGGCTTTTAGCGTCGGAAGTGTATGATTTGTTCCTGAAACATAATCACCAAACACTTCAGCTGAATATTCACCGATAAATAATGAACCATAGTTCACAAGATCTTCTATTATGCCTTCGTTATTTTCGACATTTATTTCAAGATGCTCTGGTGCATATTCATTTGAAATTTGGACAGCCTCTTCTAATGAATCAACTAAAATAATTTCACCATTATTATCCCAAGAAGGTTTTGCGATGTTTTTAGTTGGAAGTGTTTCAAGCATTTCGTCCACTTTTTGTGAAACTTCAAGACCAAATTTTTCACTAGTTGTAACTAAAATCCCCCTTGCGTTTAAATCATGTTCGCATTGTGCAAGTACATCGGCTGCGATATATGTTGGATTTGCAGTTTCATCAGCAATTATTAAAACTTCACTTGGCCCTGCGACAAAGTCGATTCCAACAGTTCCATAACATTGTCTTTTCGCCTCTGTAACATATTTATTTCCAGGACCGACAATTATATCGACAGGTTTTATAGATTCTGTTCCATATGTAAACGCCGCAATCGCCTGAACTCCACCAGTTGCATATATTTCATCAGCGCCCGCAATATCCATAGCTACAAGTGTTTTTGGATTTATCTTAGGTGTTGATTTCATAGTTGGCGAACAAGCGACAACCCTTTTTACACCTGCAACTTTTGCTGGTATTATAAGCATTAAAGCTGTTGAAAATAGAGGATACCCGCCCCCTGGAACATATGCAAGACAAGAAGTCACAGGTATGTGTTTTTGTCCTAAAATAACGCCTGGATATATCTCTTTTTCAAAATTATTGTCGAAACTTTCCTTTTGAGCTATCGCAAAATTTTCTATATTTTTCGCAGCCACCTTAAGATTTTGTATAAATTCTTCATCGACTTGTTTGTAAGCTTCTTCTATTTCCTCTTTTGAAACTTTTATAACACTTCTGTCGTTGTTGTCGAATTTTAAATTATATTTTTTCAAAGCTTCGTCTTTGTTTATTTTTATATCTTCTATTATTGCTGATACTTGTTCTTTTACTATTTTTTCGGTTTCTTTATTTTTAAAGCTCGAACTTTTTAATGTTTTCATTTCTTTTCCCCCTTATGTCGATTGTATACACTTTATAGATTTAATTATTGTTTTTATTATATTTATTATAATCCATATACGCCGATTTATATACCAATATTTTACATTAAATTGTTTTATTTTATCTTTAAAAGAAATAAGGAATGCTTTCACATTCCCCATTTCAACAACAACTTATTATTTAAATCTACTTTAACAAAGTATCCTTAAAAGGCTAATTTATATATCATATTATAAATTTATTATTTTATGATAATTTTAATTTTTGTATCTAATTTGATCTAACTCAATCAATACTTTATATCTTATGATAATTTTAATATCTTACTTGCATCTTCACAGTAGTTATTATCTTCTATAAATTTGATGCTGTCGTTTATTGCACATTCAGATGGAGCGTCTACAACTACTGCTAATTCATCATCTTGAGCTATTACTTCAGCTTCTTTGAATTTATCTTTTATAATTTGAATTATTTTATCTTTTTGAGGTTTTTTAAATCTAATTAGAGCTTTGCATTCACTTGATACAACTTTGTCTACTGAAACTTTTTCTTTTATAAATGCATCGACATTGTTTAGACGGTTATCATATATATCTAAAACATCTGCATAAACTGCACTACCTGTTGCGTCTTTTCCAGCACCTTTACCGACAAATGAAACTTCTCCTAAGAAATCTCCATTTACGACAATTATATTAAATTCATTGTCTATTTTTGAGATTATATCGTCGTTTCCAACTAAAACTGGTCTAACATATCCGTTAACCTTACCGTTATTTATTTTACTGCGGCCAACTAATTTTATTTTGCAACCAAGCTGTTTTGCGTATTCTATATCTTTTGGCTCTATTTTATTTATTCCTTCAAGATAAAAATCTTTCCAGTAGATTCTCTTATTAAATGATAAAGTAGATAAAATTGATAATTTTCTACCTGCATCATATCCCATAACATCTGCTTCTGGATTAGCTTCGGCAAATCCTAAATCTTGAGCTTGTTTTAATGCTTCATCATATGATAAATTTTCATCATACATTTTTGATAAGATGAAGTTTGTAGTTCCGTTTAATATAGCAGAAATTGAATCGATTTCGTTTCCTTCTAATGATTCGATTAATGGTTTTAAAACTGGGATTCCACCACCAACAGAAGCTTCAAATTTTATACAAACGCCGTTTTCTTTAGCAAGACTAACTAACTCACCGCCGAATTCAGCTAACATATCTTTATTTGCAGTTACAACATTTATCTTATTTTCGATAGCTCTTTTTAGATATTCATAAGAAGGATGTAATCCACCTAAAAGTTCGACAATTACGTCGACATCTTTTTTGAATATATCTTCTATATTATCAGTCAAAACATCAGCATGCTTTCTGTGTTCGTGCTTTTTAACATCCCTTACAAGTATCCCCTCTATACTTATATCTCTTTTATCCTTATTATTATCTATAATATCTACTAACCCACTTGCAACTGTTCCATATCCTAATATTCCTATTTTCATTTTTTTACCTCCTACTAGTAATTTTTTGTAATAAAAAAGAGGCTATCCCAAAAAGGGACGAGTCTCTCGCGGTTCCACCCTACTTAGTTATTTTCATAACTCACTTAACGTCTTAACGCGACTTACGACAAACCTTACTAAAATAAGTTCATTCTTAAAACTTCAGGCTGCAGCTCCTAGGTAGTTTTCAATCCCTCTAATTTAGAAAATCTCTCAGCTTATAAATTTTCCTCTCTGAAAACCGAATTAGATTTACTCTTCCTATTCATTGCTTTTTATTACATTAAATTTTTTATTTACCATTTTTATTTTTAACTTTTATTATTTATTATTTTGAAATACTGTCGTATTTAATTTTCATATTCAAAAGTAATTTATTATAATTACTTTTAAAATATTTCTTTTCTTTATCAAAAATTAAAAAACTCGCCCTTATAAAAAGGACGAGATAATTCCCGCGGTTCCACCTAATTTGATAAAAATCCACTCAAAGTCTTAACGCGACTTACGGTAGGTCTTACTAAAATAAGATTAGACTTAAAACTTCGGACCACAGCTCCTAGGTAGTTTTCTATCCCTCTAATTTAGAAAATCTCTCAGCTTATAAATTTTCCTCTCTGAAAATCGAATTAGATTTACTCTTCCTATTCATTGCCTTTTTTTATTTAAATTAGTTAATATTATAGTATGATAAAATCTGAAAATTGTCAACATTCTTTTATATTGTTTTTACATTTTATGGTAAAAACTTTTATTTTTAATTAAATACTATTATTTCCTTAATTAATCAAATCATTTCACTTTATTTTTCTAAAAATATTTTCAAAAATATATTCTAATGAAGATCATATTTATGTATATCTCTGTGTTTGTCGTATTTTTTTCTTATTTTTGTTCTGTTTCTTTTTTTATATAAAAGTCTTGCATTTAATTCTGAACCAGCCAAAATCGTCCAACTACTTAGATAAAGCCAAGTTATAAGTACGATAACTCCACCCAAACTGCCATATATTACATCGTAGTTTGAAAAATTATTTACATAAAAAGAATATCCATAAGTAACTATAATCCATAAAAATGTCGAAAGTACGGCCCCAGGCACCGAGTCCCTAACTTTCATTTTTGTATTTGGCATATATGTATAAAGTATTACTAATATACTTATGACAAATAAAATACCAACGCTGTATCTTAGTATATTCCATATATAGATGAAGTATTTATCTAGTCCGATTAAATCAAATACAAATATCCCTATTTTTTCACCACCTATAAGTAAAACCAATGATATTAATATAAGTAATAATAACATGATTGAAAAAATTAATGATATAAATAATACCTTGAAAAAAGACCTATTTTCATTTACTCCATAAGATCTATTTATTCCTCTTATCAAAGATTTTACTGCTTTTGATATTGACCATATCGCTAAGAAGAAACTGCTTATTAAAAGTTTTATACTTCTGTTTCCTATTACTGACCTTATAAGTCCATTTAATATTATGAAAGCACTAGATGGAATGAGGCTTTCTAATATGTTTATATATTTATTTAAATATATTATCGGTATAAAAACGACTGCACTTATTGTGAATAATAAAAACGGGAACAAACTCAGCAGTAAGTAAAAACCAACCTCTGCCGCCCTCGAATTTATATTTCCAATTTCTATTTGCCCATATTTTCTCTCAAAATTGTATTTTTTCTGCAGAAACTTATTTACTATTTTATTTATTTTCTTCATCTCCTTTCCATTTTGTCCATTTCAACTGCTTTATATACAATTATAATAAAATATTTTTATTTTACAATTATTTTTCACCTTGTATTAAATTATATGTAGATTTTGGCATAAATTTTATATTTTATTTAAAATTAATAGAATCTTAAGGTTCTTGTATTTTAAATAAAAAGGTATTAAATCTTTTATTGATTTAATACCTTTTTTATACATTTTTAATTTCTGTACTTTTTTATTTAATATGTAATCTGACCAATCAAATTATTCTTCATTTTTAACATCGTTATTCTCTATATTGCCGTTATCCATTCTATCGTCTTTATTAGTTTGATTATTATTTTCTTGGTCGCCTTTATTATCAGGATTTTCCGGAGTGTCCGGGTTTTCCGGTATATCTGGATTTTCTGGTGTCACTGGTCTTTTTATTCCTAAAACCCTAGCTGCACTATATACATAATATGTACTACTTTGACTTAAATTATAAATTCTAACTCCTGCATGTTCATAATCTTTGTTAACTCCACTTGTTGATTCCATAATTTTTCCATCGCCTATATATATAGCAACATGATGGACATGCATTCCATTTTCTAATGCTCTTGAACAATGTCCATATTTTTTGATATTGCTGCAATTAGTATTATTGTAAAATAATATATCACCTGGTTGTAGATTCTTTTTGCTTACAGTTAAATTATTTTGCTCACAGTATATTGCTTGTTGTTGTGAAGTTCTTTCATCTTTTGAGAATGTATTTAATCCGATTTCTCTTAATATCTCTGAAACATAATTACTACAGTCAAGCCCTTCTTCATAATTATGTGAATATACTGTTCCCATTTTGCTAAAACCTGAATAAAGCATATTTGCTAAATCTGAGTCATCTAATTTTGTCATATTATATACTCTTCCGTCGCTTCCTATATCAAGTTTTAATTTACCTGCTACAATTTTAGTTGTATTAGTCTCCATTGTATAATTAGATTTATTGAAGTAGTATATATTTTCATTCACAGAGCATAGTCCAGTCATAATATAGCTATATCTTGTGTTGAAATAATATTTCTTTCCATTTATTGTGTTTATTCCTCTTACAGCTTTTCCATCTGCTCCAAAGTAATAAAGTTTGTCATTTAGCTCTGGTATACTTCTAAAAGTATTTTTTAAAACGCCACCATTTTCTTTAACAAAATATCTATTAGTTACAGTTTTGCCATTTTCTTTTTCTCTTACAACTGCAAATTGATCTATAGATTCTCCAGTTTCATCACTAAAGTAATATTGAATGCCATCTACTACTTTATATCCTTTATATTTAGTTCCATCTGGATTTATATAGTAGTAATATCCATCTTCTTTCATAAGGTTGATATCTTTGTCACTACTTACAAGGTTTCCATCTGTCGGTTTTATATAACCATATACATTATTTATTTCTATTTTGTACCATCCATTAAAAAGTCTTTCGATAACATTGACAGTTGTTCCTTCTTGCAATGTCAATAATGTGATTGAATCATCAGAAGCCAATTCCTTAACTTCTGCTTCCTGTGCTATTTTTAATACGCCTACATTATTTAATTTTTCACTTTCATTGTCAGATAAATATTTTTTTGAAATATATCTGTATAAACCTTTATATTTTACTTTATAGAAATTACCAGATTGACCCGCAATTTCTATTTTTGATCCTTTTAAAAGCACTCCTACTATATTTGAATTTGTATTCGCTTCTGTTCTTATATTTACATCACCTGTAGCTATTCCTATACTACTTGATACATTATCTTTTGTATTTATATATCCATATATATTATTTACATAGATTTTGTACCATCCATTTAGGAAGTTTTCTACAACTGTTACTTTTGTACCTTGTTTTAATGTAAATATTGAATCTGAAGTATCAGAAGCCAATTCTCTAACTACTACATCTGTTGTTAATTTTAAATCAGCTACTTTATCTAATTTCATATTTTGTTTAACACTTACATATGATTTTGCAACATATGCATATTGACCTTTATATTTTATTTTATAAAAATCATTAACTTCCTCTACAATTTCTATTTTTGTATCTTGTGACAATACTCCTATTATATTAGTCGAGATATTTGTATCCGGCTCAGTTCTTACATTTAGACTTGTTGTTGTTACACCTATCACACTTATTTTAGTTTCTGGTTTATCGTCTGGTTTTTCATCTGATTTATCTTCAATTATTGCATATCCATAGCTATCGTTCAAGTCGATTTTATACCAATTATTTGTTAGTTTTTCCACAACTGATACTACTGTTCCTTCTTGCAATTTTGCTATTTGGTTTGAGTTTTCAGAAGCCAACTCTCTCACTACTGTGTCTTGTGTTAATTTTATTTCTGATATTTTATCTAATTTTAATCCCTTAGTCACTGATATGTAGTATTTTGATGCATATGCATATTGGCCTTGATATTTTATTTTATAAAAATCTCCTGATTGGCCTACTACTTCTACCTTTGTTCCTTTTAATAATTTTCCGATTTTATTTGTTGCTATATTTGAATTTGGTGATGTTCTTACATTCACATTTGCTGTAGATATCCCTACATTATTGTCTAATTTAACATCTGGTTTGTCATTTGGTTTATCATCTGATTTATCTTCAATTATTGCATATCCATAACCATCATTTAACTCAATTTTATACCAATTGTTTGTAAGTTTTTCTACAACACTTACAACTGTTCCTTGTGATAATGTCGATATTTGTTTTGAACTTGTAGATGCCAATTCTCTAACTACTATATCTGATTTTAATTTTATTTCTGATATTTTATCTAGTTTCAATCCTTTTGTAACAGATATATAGTATTTTGATGCATATGCATATTGACCTTTATATTTTATTTTATAGAAATCTCCAGATTTGCCTACTACTTCTACCTTTGTTCCTTTTAACAATTTGCCTAATTTATTCGTCGCTATATTTGCATTTGGTGATGTTCTTACATTCACATTTGCTGTAGATATCCCTACATTATTGTCTAATTTAACATCTGGCTTGTCGTTTGGCTTAGCTTCTTCTATTTTTATGTAATTATTAGCATAAGCATATGCAAATTTGCCTGATGCATACTCTATTTTATAATAGTTTCCCGATTTTCCTACTATTATAACCTTTTCTCCTACTTTTAAAGTTCTTATTATCTTTGAAGTTGTTTTATTCGGTTTAGTTCTTAAATTTACATTTTTTATTACTATACCGTTTTGTGTTTTTGCCCTAGCTGTCGTGTAACTATAATTTATAGGTGCCTCACCTATTTTCTCACCCGATACCGGCTGGGCTAATGCATTACTGGTTCCTATATACATTGCCATAATCATTGCTATTATTCTTTTTTCTACCTTCATAACGCTTTCTTTTTACTCCCCCCATCCCATTTTATTTCTCATAATTAAATACAGTAATCCTACATAAATTGTCGGTATTTTTCGGAATTCGTATATATATATTATAATCATTTTTTAATATTTATCCAACAATTTATTATTTAATATAAAAATTTTTATATTAAAATAACCCCCATAGTGAAATACGCTTCATCATGAGAGTTATTTTATAGTTATCCTTTTATCTTATATAATATTTATTTCGTTTTCAAAATAAGGTATTTTGATATACTTCCTAATTATATGATATGTTTTTTTCAACATAAGATACCCTAATATACCGCCAGATGTATTTAATATCATATCGTCCACATCAAAACATCTATAATTAAAGTTCAAAATTTGTCCAATTATAAACTGCATATTTTCTATACAAAATGTTATACAAAACATTATAAGTATAATTTTTTTCAAATCTATTTTTTTATCAGTTACAATTGGAATTAAATACCCCAGAGGGAATAACAGCATAAGATTTCCACCTATTTGATAAATCACCACAATCACGCTTTCACTTTTTATAATATGATAAATCATCCTAAATGGAACCAAATTATTTATACATTGAAGGCCCATATTTCTATTATATTCAAGCAACCCATGATCAACAGGAATCGGGAAAAATGTCATCATTATTATAAAAACAGATATAAAGTATATCATTGAGACTATAAATAGTTTTTGTTTTGATGTTTTTTTATACGTCCCCAAAAATAGTATTATGTAGATTATTAAAGCAGGCGGTAAAACCATTCTTTTTAATATCATCCTGCCACCTACCTTTAATTCTTAGTTTTTAAAATAAATTCATATTTTAAATGTATGTAATTAGTATAAAATTTGTTATAATTCATAAATTATCCCTCCCCAATTATTGGTTGATATCTTGGAAACTACCTATAATATATTACCACTTGTAAAATTTTTATACAATTAGAATAAAAAACCTTTAAAATTTGTTATATAATGTAAGTTTTTTTTAATATCTTATTACACACAAAATAGGAAACCATCCCTGGTTTCCTATTCATTCACATAATTTTTATATTCTTAGTTTCTATTTATATTATCGTCATTTTCTTCGTACTTCTGACTTTTCTATCATTTTTACACCAAAAATACACTCATTTTTTACCGTAAAATAAAATTTTATAGACTAAATCCACCTTACTTTTATATAAACTTCCCTAAACAAACATTGGATTTTCAAGATTTTAACCCCCTCAAATCCAAATTAAAAATAATCCCCTATGAACTAACTCTAAGAACTCCTTCGAAGAACAATTCCCGGAACCGATTTTATTATACAGTTCCGCTTTTTTTTGTATATGATTAAAGTAAAAGGAGGTGTAAAGGTAGATCATCAAACTTTTTGGGGACACTCTCCTCCCAGGAGTGTCCCCCAAAAGTTTGTAGTAATTTATCTTTATATATTTTAAAAACTATTTATTAGGAGGTTAATAATTATGAAATATACAATGCTTGGTTTTTCACAACGAATAGCAGCCGATTATGGGCTTGACTTAAATGATTTAGCTATATTAAGATGGTTTGTCGATTTTAAAGAAAGCGGCAATATGCGTTCTATGGAAATTGACGGAGATGTTTACTACTGGGTATTTTACGAAAAAATCTCAGAAGAACTATTTATAATAAAATTGCAAAAAAGCGCAATCTACAAACGTCTAAAAAAGATGTGCGACTGTGATATATTAAAGAAAAAAACTGTCAGCTGTGGCGGAAACTACTCTTATTTCGCATTGGGCGAAAACTATGAAGAACTTATAAAATCACAAAAATACATAAAAACTAAATCGCCTAAGAAAAATAACACTTCCCCTGATGAAAATACTACATCAGGAAATAATACTTTAGACGATTTTGGCCACGATTATAATATCAATGCGCCTTTTGAAAGTTCACGTAATGAAAATTCAACTCAAAGTGCTATTTTTGAAAACACAATTACTAGAGTTTTAGATCATACAAGCTACGACGATAATCTTGGTGCGCATTATGATAATCTAAATCTGCACGACATAAATCTAGGTCCCCTTGACATTAATCTAAATCCCCAAGACAAAAATCTAAGTGTCCACGATTTAAATCTAAGTGTATCTGATATAAATCTTAACCTATATGAGCAAAATCTAAGTCCCCATGATTTATGTCTCGAACAAATAATTAATCCATCACACTCTTCTATCAAAACAATCAACCACACTCAAGAAGAAAGCGGTGAGTTTTTACTTTCTAAACTTCTGTGGCATTTTGTAAAAGGCGCCAATCCGTCTTTTGGTGAGCCCGATTTTGATTTATGGGCAAGAGATTTTGGTAAAATACTTCACCACGACCATCGTGATTTTGTGGAAGTTAGCGAATTGATTAGCTGGATTTTTGAAAGTAAGTCATTTTGGACTTGTCATGTGCTAACACCTAGTGCGCTTAGAAAATTCTATGAAAGAGTACTTGCGCGAAAAAACTATGAAACAAACCGCAAGAAAGGTGCATCTAAATCATTCTTTGAAGAATTAGAATCTCAAGGCTTTGAGCCTATGTAAAAAAAGGAGGGGATATTATGGCACTTTACAATTTATATGCAGAACAAAGTGTTCTCGGTTCAATTTTGATTGAGCCAGAGTCTATTTTAGTTGCAAATCAATTTAATTTGTGTGTGAACGACTTTTTTCATCCGCAACATCAAATTATATACAATTGCATTAAAAAAATGGACGGCCAAGACATGATAAAACTTGCCAACGAAGTCAAAGCAACAGTTTTGGACAGTCCATGCGTCGACGATTTATTTGTAGATGCATCCGACATCACACTCGACACAACACCTTCACCAAGCATCCAAACAGGTTTCGCACCACTAGATGCAGCAACATCAGGAGGGCTAAACTTCGGCACTTTGACAGTTTTAACAGGTAGCCCCGGAAGTGGTAAGAGTACGTTTTTGAAGCAAATATTAGCAAATGCATTAAGCCTTGGATTTAACTCATTTTTATACTCCGGCGAACTAACTGCCCAAATGGCGCTCGATTGGTTTTATAAAACAGTTTCAAACCCAATCCATCTTTCATTCGGGGTAAACAGCTTTGGAAAAACAATCAAAGTCACAGAAGAAGGTGTTTCACAAATAAACAAATGGCTTAGAGGAAAATTGTTTTTATTCTCAAAAAATGCCCAAGCCGACGAGACAAATATATCGACGGTTATTGAATTTTTAGCGGTTAAAAAAAATGTCAAACTCTTCGTCCTTGACAACCTGATGACGATTGAATGTCGTGGTACTGATAAATACGAAAAGCAGATAAATGTCATAAAATCGTTAAAAAACCTGGCGAAAAACTATAACATTGTAATAATTTTAGTAGCACATTCGAACAAAAACTCAATCATGCGCAGCGAACCCCATGTTTTTGATATATCAGGAGCCAGCGAAATCGCAAACTTATCCGACTATATACTAACCGCAACAAGAGACAACGACCGCGATAACGAAACAACAATACTACTTTTGAAAAACAGAATAACAGGACTAATCAAAAAACACCTTCAACTCAAATTCAGCCCAGACCGCAAGCGATTTTACACCGATGCAAAACTCGAGCTAGAATGTGACTATGGTTATGGTGAGGTGTATGAGCAAGAAAGCTTTTGTTGATTTTTTCAAAAAAGATGGGACTGATAATCTTGGGTTTATATAACTGATAGTAAGAGGGATTTGAGAGCATAACTAATCCTACCTGTTTGTAAAGGGAGTTTTTTGTGGTATTGTTTTATTTAACGGGTTTGTGATAATTTAGTAAAAGGATTGACTATTTTTTTATAATTTATACCCTTAACATTTATTAGAAATACTATATAATATTAATAAGTAGTTAAATATTTTCTCTATAGGAGGTAATATATGTCCAATTATACACAAAAAGATAATTTTTTAGAAATAATGGAATCTATAAAAGAAAATCAAGTTTATAACGTAGAAATAAATTTACCTGATTTATCTTTACCTTCATCAACACTAGATAGTATAAACCATCTTAAAGAAGCAATGGATAACTTACATACTAATCTTAATTATTCTTTAACTTGCATGACTAAGACTTATTTTCATAATAATTTAGTTTCACCTTTAACAAATTTATCTAAAATTTGTATTAAAAACATAAATACATCATTTTTAGAAGCAACTAGTGCATATTTATTGAACTATCAATTAACTATATCCGATACTATAGAAAGTATAAAAAAATCAATACTATTTAATATAACACCCGTTGTTGAATATATCCGTGCAAGTTTTCCATTTAATAATTTAGAAGATGCTTTCTCCTGTATTGAATTATGGTCAAAATATGGTTGGGTTATATCTGATTTTGGTAATCTAAATTTTAATATATTCTCTAAAAAACCTAAAAATCAAGATGACGCTGATAAAATTATTTTAGATTGTTTAACGCCCAATTTTATTGATGAGGTACTTAGTGAATTGTTTAATTTTTTAGATGAAAAAGAAGAATCTTATACATTTTCTATTTTAGAAGAAGCAATTTTTTGTTTTAAAAATGAAAAATATATGGCTTGCGTATCTACACTATTGCCTTTATTTGATGCTGAACTTATAAATGTACAAATAAAAAAAGATAATAATTGCAATAAAAAAATAGGCAATGGTGGTGTACAAAAAATAGAAAAATATCTTTTAAATAAATCTGTACCAGTTATAAATTACTTTCTTCAAATAAGTGTCTATCACTATCTAAAAGAATTATATAAAAAAACTGATAACTTCAATACTAATCAATATAATATAAACAGAAATATGATTTTGCATGGTGTTAGTAATAGAATGTATACTGAACTAGATTGTATAAAATTATTTAATGCTTATACTGTTTATAGACTTGTAACTTCTTCCTTTGATAATTTAGATACTGAAACTGCTTAAAAAATACCACCCTATCTATTAATAATCGTGTTCATACAATGGTGGTATTTTTTTAAATGACTGTTTGAAAAAAGTCTACAAATTCCAAGCAAGAAATAGTTTTTCTCTAATAAAATCAAATTATCAGAGAAGGCTGTTCTCTATTTAATATTTACAGACTTTTTTTCACACAGTCTACACTCCCTCTAGTTTCTATTTACAGTGTGATAAATTTTCACCTTGTATAACTTCAAACTCCATCACTCAATATAATCCATAAATTATAATTTTTTTGTTAATATTCTTCTACAAATTTCAAACACATAATTTATATATAATATATTTATTAAGTTAATAGTAGCATATTTTTATTTCAAAATCTTACCTTATTTATTTTTGGTTAATTACATTTAAAAATAAAAATTTAAATAACTTTATAATAAATTATATATAGGAAAATTTTCAAAAACATTTTTTTCTTCTTCTGTTAAATCCTTAAATACTTTTTTAGCTTGATATTTATTTTCTAATAATATATTAATGGCACAAATCAACATTTTATCAGAATTATTATTAAGCATATTATCTAATTCCTTTAATTGTTCTTCAGTTAAATCTCCCTTTCTTTTTAACAGTTGAAATTTATTAATAATACCATATTTATTATTAGGATTTACCTCTAATAATTTATTACAAATTAAATTTGCCATATTATAATACTTTTCATTTTTATTTATATCATATGATGCTAATAATTCTATAAATAAATTATAAAACATATCTTGGGTAAAATTATCAAAGTCATTTTTTTCAATTTCATTTAATAACAATTCTTCTTCAAAATCATATAACTTATTCCAATCCTCTCTTTTATAATATATAAAAAATGGAATTTTATGTTCATTATGTTCTTCATCATCTATTGTGAATTCTATATTTTTAGGAAGAGTTGTATTGTCAACAATTATATTTCCTTTTTCTTTATTAAAAAATAAAAACTGTATTATCTTTTCACCAATTGGCAAATTATATACTTTATATTCTTCTTTAAAATCATTAATATTTCCCAAATATATATCAGCTAATGTATTTATAAATTTCCAATCTTCTTCTTTAAAATCTAGTACTTTTTTATTGTAGTTTATATTGAAACTTGAAAGAGCTTTATTAAAAGTTTTAAAAACTTCCATTTCATCAATTGAAATATCAATATCTTTTAATTCACAAGCCAATTTATTATTTATATATAACTGCTTTTCTTCTGATAATCTTTCTATAAACTCTAAATCATAACAAATAGATTTTATTGAACCAGCTGTATTAAAGTTTAAATCTATTTTTAAATAATCTTTACTATCTTTTTCATTATTTATAATAAGTTTTAAATTTTCACTTAAATTTACTGTTATTTCATTCTTATTTAAAGCTTCTACTATTGTTTTAGTGTAATAAATTTTTTTACTACACCCAATATTTTGACTAATATTTCTTTTTAAATTAAAATTCTTTTGTTCCTTTAATTCAAAAGGTAACCATATATTTAAATCTGAAATTTCACCATATAAACAAATTTCACCTGTTGATATTTTATTATTTATATCAAATAAACTTTCATTTGAATATATTCTCAATCTTATATTTTTTAATTTATCAATATCCTTTATAGTTATAGCCCTTTTTATAATTTCTCCATTACCACTTCCTTGTTGTTCCTTATTATACCCAAATCTATCTAGCACCTGAAATAATTCATTTTTATCCTTTATTAATTGTAATGTAATATTTTTTGTGCTATCTTCCTTTAAAACTTTTCTTTTATTTACTAATTCCTTTAATATACGTTTTAATTTAATGGTTGTTAATGCATTATAAAATATAGCTTTTTTTTCCCCATCATCTGATATAACTATTACAAAATAAACAATACCTCCATCTTCAAAATATTTTTTAAGATGTTTATATTCTACAGGATAATAAACTTTCCCCTTAGTTAATCCTTTCTCCAATAGCTCTTCATTATTTTTACCTTTCACTTGAACGGGAATTCTATATTTTATATTTTCAACTTTTAAATCTTCATTGGTATATAAATATATAAATCCATCCCAGGAAGGTTCTTTGTCATTATTATTAATTAGATCATCCATATTATTATGTAAATAAATCATATCTTTTAATGCCAAAATAGCACCTTTTTCTATTTTTAAAGAATTCATTTCAAATACTCCTTTCTAATTATAAGTAGATTATTTCTAAAAATAATCCTCTTCTAATATATATCCCTTATATATACTAAACTTTTGATATAGTATACTATAAAGCCTGTGACTAAGTTATATATTATGATTATAAGCTATTAAATAAAGATTGTTTGATATTTGCATATTTATTAAGTCTAAACAATAGTCACCTAGAAGATGATATTTCGTCCGCAGTGCTAAGCATAACTGTAACCACTATTGTTATAAGTTTCTACTTATACAGTTATATATAAAACTACTTATTTTACTACTTTTAACTACATTGGTGTTAAAAATATCATTTCGATTCTCTTAACTTCACCATATAGCACTCTATATTTTTATCATAATATTTTGGCAAACTATCCCACTGTTACATCCAAGTAATCATATGCAATAGCTCGATATACATCAATACAGGTGATAAGTAAAAGCACTAAGCATAAGCCTAGCGCTCTCAGATATATTTTAGAATTTATTTATGCAAACATTTGTTGTAACAATCCTTTTTTAAGTTGTTTTAAATGTTCTAAAGTTTCTTTATCTGTATCTATTTTTTCATCGAGTAATGACAAGATGTCTGATATTTTTTGTTGTTCTTTTAAGCAAGGTAAATCTATTTTTATTTCTGCCATTATATTATTCATTAATTTGGGATTACCAACGTATGATACATATTTTTTACTGATTCTATTAATCATTTCTGCTATACATTTATTTGCATATCCATTTTCACTGATAAGAACTCCACATACATTTGTGCAATAAAATTTTCCTCTTCTAAAATGGACCGTTCCGGCATTAGCTCCATCAGTTGTCCATGTTATAGCATCTTCATAAAGATATTCATTATAATATCCAAGTAATCCCTTATCCTTTGTTTGTGAAGAATAAACTGGGTATATATATTCTTTATTTATATTTTTTTCTACGTTATTTGCTGAAAGAACATATCCTCTTGTAATTTTAAAAACATCTTTTATCTTCTTCTCTTCCCACTCAGGAAAATCCTCTCCACTATCATCCTTAAATCTAATCTTCCTAGAAAATATCTTCTGCATAAATCCCTTTTTAATATTTTCCAAATGAGTAATTTTATCTTCTTGATTTTGTATCTTATCATCTACAGTACATAAAAAATGTGCTATTTTAGTTTGTTCAGGTAGTGAAGGTAAATAAAAAACAACTTGTTTTAATGATGTTCCACTTGTTAAAGCTCTCGTAGTCATAGAACTTTTTTTGATTATTTCCTTTCTAACTTCCCTAGTCATAAAACAATATCCACTAAATTTAAAATCTATTAATTCATTCTTAGGTCTAGCCCTTAAAATAAATCCACTAAATACAGCATCTTCTATATCATCTAATAATACTGCTGTATATCCAATTTCATCTATTGTTTCTGATGTTCTTGTAAAAAATAAATCACCTTTCTTAGCAGAATAATTTTCTATTTCTTTTTTAGTTAACTGAACTCTTCCTTTTATAGTATTTTTATATAAATGAGTATTTTTATTTACATCCATATAATTTACTATCGGTATCCCTTTTCCAAAGAATTCTTTTTCTTTATTTAACCCATTTTTAAATTCGTATACATCACCTAATCTCTTCTCGTCCCATTCCCCACAAAACTCCTTAAATCTCAACTTCGGTACCACTAAGCCATCTCACCTGCCTTAAATCCGCCAAGTCCAAGTTCTTCAAAATACTCATCTAATCTCTCATCAATCTCATCAGACTTTCTCATACACTCTGCCAAAGCTTCAAACTCTTTGTCCAAATCCACTTCTGGCTCTTCTTCAAAAGTGTCGACATATCTTGGGATATTTAGGTTGAAGTCATTTTCAGCAATTTCGTCCATAGTAGCTTTATGGGCATATTTTTCGACATCTTCCCTTTTTATATAAGTATCGACAATTTTATTTATGTCCTCTCTTCTAAGTCTGTTTTGATTTTTGCCACTTTCAAACTCCTTGCTTGCATCTATAAAGAAGATGTTGTCCTTGTTGTCTGCTCTATCTTTTTTAAGCACTAATATGCAAACTGGGATACTTGTCCCGAAGAATAAGTTAGCTGGAAGTCCTATTACTGCATCTAGATAATTTTGTTCTTCTATTATATATCGTCTTATTTTTTCCTCGGCAGCCCCTCTAAACAAAACTCCATGTGGCAGAAGTATCGCTATTCTTCCATCGTCGTCCATATGGTAAATCATATGTTGTAAAAATGCGAAGTCTGCCTTTGACTTTGGTGCCAATTTTCCGTATACACTGAATCGTTCGTCTTGTTCAAACCTTTTGTCTGCGCTCCATTTGGCACTATAGGGAGGATATCAATAAATATAAATTGTGTAATTTATAAAAATATGTAAAAAAATAAGTATTTATAAGGTGTTTACTATTTTTTTATACTTTTTTAAATTTATACATTAAATTTTACCACTTTTTACATAAAAATGTGTTATAATAAAGATATCAATAAATTATAAATGTATAAAAATATTCATATTCCTCATCGTGATATTATTCATGGTTATTATAGATATTCTTAATTTAAGATATTACATAAAACTGCATGATTAAATTTAATGAAAGGAGGCAAACATATGATTTTATATAGTGAACAAAAACTTGGGAGTCAATCTATTTTTATAAAAACAATTTTAGATGATAAAAATAATGAAATAAATAAAAGAAAAGTAAGTATTCCATTATATCAGATTGAATACAACGGATTTCTATACTTTATCCTATATGACGATAATATGAATGTAATACAACCTGCTTATGAATATTTGAATTTTAATCTAAAAGAAAATCCTTTAACAACTAGAAGTAAGTCTGCTTTTGCATTAAGATTATTATATTGTTTTTTATCCTTATCAAAATATGATATTAAAAAAATAAATGAACGCATTTTTAAGGAACTATTGTTTTTCTTAAGAGGAATTAACATTAATCCAAAAGAGTACGAAATGAAAACACAAAGAAGTGCGCATACAGTAAATGGTTATTTGTCTATTTATAGAACTTATTTTGGAATAAATAATATAAAATGTAATGCACTGTTTAGATCTCATATTTCACAATCTACTACAAATATCGGCAACGATTTTACATCAATGATTGAACGTAAAAAATATGATAATAATCTCAAAATAAGTAAAGTACGTTCAGGTATTGTTCCAAGATATATTAGTCCTGAAGACTTTAGAAGAATCTATAAATTAGCATTAAATAAAAAGGATAAAACTGCCCAACTTATTATGCATTTGATGTATGGATACGGACTTAGACTTGGTGAAGTTTTAGGAATTACAATGGAAGATATTACAGAAATCTATGATAATAATACATTAGTACCTGTTATTATATTAAGAAATAGAATAAGTGATAAAAAATTTCAATTTGCAAAAAATCTTATTCATGTTTTAGATAAAAGACAATATGAATCTAGCGATTATTATAATTCAAAATACAAAATCATAATAACATATGATCTGTATGAACTATTATTAGAATATATTGAAGAGACACATTCTTTTGCTATTGAAAAATATGCAAATAATTATGCTGCTGGAATTGCAGACATTGTATCTATAAGAAATAAACCTGATACAAATCATTATGTCTTTTTAAATAGATATGGTCGTGTATTAAGTGATCAAACTTGGAATAACAAATTAAAAAAATATTTTAAGGATGCTAATATACCATTAGATTTAGAAATTAGAGAGAATAATCTTAGTCATAGATTTAGACATGGATTTGCTATGTTTCATGCAAGATTTTCTGAACATCCTGTTGATGTATTAACATTACAAAAGTTACTGAGACATAAGAGTATTTCTTCTACAATGATATATTATAATCCTACAATTGAAGATGAATTTAATATAAAAACAGAGTTTCAGAATGAATTATATTCTATGATTCCAGAATTAAAAGGAGATATTCTAAATGTATAACAATTTTCATGAAACAAGTATAGATAAAAATATAGGTGAAATATTAGATGAATTAGTATGTGAATTTAATTCACAATACAAATTTAAATCCGTAAAAGAGTTTTGTAAAACTTATAGTAAAAAAAATATTTCTGAAATAAATTGGATAGATCTTTGCAAAGATGCTCATGATTGCAAAAAATATAAATTTTGTCTAGGATTTTTAACAAAAATATTAGAAAAGAATTTATATTTTGGACAATATTCTTCAGAATTATATGACAACTTAAAAAAATATAAAGATATATTGAATAGAGAAATCAGTGATTTACTTCCCAAAATTTTTTGTTATGAAAAAATAGAGATTTTAAAAATTATTGAAAATTATATTGAGAATGGACATTATTTATTTGTACTTATAGAGGGAAATAATAACTTTATAAAAGAAATACTACAATCATTTTTAAAATGTAATGATCGTAAGCTTTTGCGTTGTGTCTCAAAAGAAAAACTTCTTTGTTTTGAAGAAAGTCTTGGATCTTTTAGAAATATTAATACATATAAAGATTTTAACGGCAATACTTTTTTTACACAAATAAATTTTTATAAAAACAAATATAAGTCTGATTTACAAAATGCAGATAAATCTATAAAGTTAATAGTTTCTTTTTATAGATGGTTATGTAATGAATACAATGAATTTGATTTTTTTGAAAATAGTTTGAACATGACAACTGCAATATTATTTAAAACATCATTAGTCCAAACTATAAAAGATGATTATAAGTTTATATTATATAATCCACATGGCAACATTCCAAAAGAAGATAAAATATGTTTTATTCTTAATGGATTTGAAAATCAGTCAACTAAAATAACAAATTCTACTACATTTTTAGTTGATCTTTCAAGTATTGATAACAAATATTATAAAGATTTAATAAAAACATATTTAATTAAAAATAACATTTTAACAATTGGAATGTCTCCACTACTATATATAATTGAAGGACTAAAGTTTTTATTAGAATTAAAAAATCAAGATATTTATCCAAATAAAAATTTAAAGTATTTAACTAATCAAGAATCAGTATTAATAAAAAATTTTATTATTAATACTCAATTAAAACCTTCAACTATTAATAATAAAATTGGGGCACTTAGAAGGTTTTTTAATTGGACAAAAGATAATTATTTTTTAGAGTTTGATGATTTATTTTTTGAATATTTAAGACAGTATGAAGAACCAACTATAAATAAAGCCATTGCAATTCCTGAAAATGAGTTAGTATTATTAAATGATTATTTTTTTAATAAATCAAAACAAAATTTAAAGTATAAATTAATTTATATAATTATTCATTTGGCAATTCAAACTGAATTTAGAATGAGTCAAATTTGTCATTTAAAAGTTGATTGTATTGAACCATCAATAAAACCTAATCAATATATTATTAAATCAAACAGTAAAACATCACATGGTAAAATTGAATCATTTGTAATTACAGATTTAACATATAAACTATTAAAATATGCAATAGAAATAACAGCGTCAATTAGAGATAATTGTAATATTGAAACATTAAAAGATTATATTTTTGTTTATAATGGTAATTTAAATTCAACAGTACTTATTAATACAAATGTTGTATCTAAAACAATTGAAATTGCTTGTAAAGAATTAAAATTTAAGAATGTATATAGATCGTCAAATCTTAGAGATACACATATGACAAAAGCACTTGAATATAACTTAAGACATAATAAAAGTGATATTTCATTAAATTTACTATCAGGACATAAGCATATTGACACAACAAAAAATAATTATATTGAAATAGAACTTGAAAAAATGTTAGAAGCCACTTATGGAATTGTAATTGGAGAAGAATATATTGAAACAGATTCAAAAATTGTAGAAAAGATTCCTAATAACTTAAAGGGAGAAGAATATGATGTGGAAAATGGTTGTGGAAAATGTACAGCAGAATCTTGTGTAATAACATCATCTTTACCATGCTTGGCTTGTAAACACTTTATAACAACTCCACAACATGAAATCTTCTTTAAGAAAGCAATAGAAAATATCAATAAACTTATAGAAAAAACAACGAATAATCATGATAAAGAAGATTTAATTACAATTAAACAACTATACATCTTATATTTAAAATCTATTTATAAGTATCAGGAGGTTATGTATGATTAGTAATTTAGCATATGAATATATTGATGAAATTCCATGGAATAAAAATCCAGAGTTCTCTCGTACTGGAAATACTGAAGAATATATAAATGCTTTTAAAAATGTAATTGATGTCATTCCAACAAAAGATACAAAAATATCATTTAATGATGATATATGGGATTTTAATAAATATCTATTAGATTCTACATCATCTAGAGAAAATAAATTTATTTTTTCGGACTTAAATAATGAAATAAAGGATTATTGTAAATTTTTTATCATATATGGTCTTATGAGTAAAAATAAAATTTCAACAATAAATGTACGATTTACAAGTTTTAAGTCTGTATATTCTCATATATGTAATAAAACATCTCACAAATCAATATTTACAATAACAACAGATGATATAAAAAATGAAATAACTAATAGAAATATTTCTGCATCAACAAAACATAATTTGTATGAAGGCGTTTATCAATTCTATGATTTTTTATTTAAAAATTATAAATTAAAACTACCTGTTGATATTACAGAAATAAAAAGACTTGGAATTGAACAAAAAAATGCATCAAAAAGAAAAGAAGATGAAAGTAAAATACCAAATATTCCATCCGAATATTTTTCAAAAATACTTAACATGAGCTTAAAAGTTATGAAAGATAATACAGAAGACTACACAATGAGAATGACTGCTGCTTTAATTATTTTATTATCTCAAACTGGATTAAGACTTGGAGATTTATTATCTTTAAAAACAGATGCTTTAGTTGAAAAAAAATTATCAAAAAGCGGAAATATTGTTCATTATATACATTATACTGCAAAGAAACCAAGTAAAGCACATTCTCCACTATTGGAATTTGATATATTTAGTAATAAATTGGCAACTGAGTCATTTCAATTAATGGTAAATCTTCGTGAAGAATTTGAAATTCAAAACGACCAAAATTATTTGTATGTATTACCACCTAGAATAAATAGTTTAAATAAATATCCAATAGAACGATTTACATTTAATGCTTATTATCAAAAATTTATGTATACATATTTATATGAAGAAACTCAAAAAGAATGGTCTGGAATTAAACCAACAAAACATAAAACAAAAGACATTTATTTAAACATTCCAGAAACACGACAATATAGAGTTCATTTAGCAACAGATTTATATAATAAAGGTGTTCCACTTATTTATATTCAAAAATATATGGCGCATCTAAGTGAATATATGCTTGGATATTATGTTAGACCAAAAGATACATATCAAGAAAATATAAAATACTCTGAACAAGTTATTAAAGAAATAACAGAAGAAGATCTTACACCTCTTGGTGGAAGTCTTATTGGAGAAGATATTAAGAATAATATTCAAAAATTCATTAATGATAATAATTTAAATGTAAAAACAGATATTGATACTATTATGAAAGAATTAGGAGATAAAGTTATTATCAGAGGTAAAACTGGTGGTGTATGTATTAAAACATCTTTAATGCCTTGTGCAAAAGATGCTAGAACAAATGAAATGATGTGTGCTTATAATTTATGTCCAAATTTATTTCACTTTTATTATATGATTGATGTTAGTTACTTAAATTTCAAAACTCTACAAGCTACATATGAAACAATGAAAAAAAATAACAATATAAAAGCAGCACAAAAAGAACTTAACAAATTAAAAGATTTATTAAGAAGACGTCTTATCCCAGAACTAGATGAATTAGAAAAAGAATTAGATAGAAAAGGCTTTGAAACAATAATTAATCAACATCCTTCATTAGTTGAGATAATTGAAAATAAAGACAATATCAGAGAGGAAATAGAATTATGGATGAACAAAAAATAGAAAGAATTAATGATTTCTTAAAAAAACATGGACAAACTATTGATACTATATCAAAATCTAGATTATCTCAGTTTGAAAAAATTGATGATGTAATTCAATTAAAGATAAATGAACGAAAAAATGCAGAAGAAATTTTGAAGAATAACAATATTAATATTTCTATTGTTTCATCTGAATCTGGTGTTTCTAGAAAAACATTTTATAATAATGAACTTCTTAAAATGTATGTAGAATACTACTCTACCGATACAGAAGAAAAAAATATTACTGAAAGGGAATTTGAAAGAATAAAATTAAGAAATGAAGAACTTACAAAACAAATTCATGGTCTTGTTTTAAGAGATATTGAAACCGAAAATTTAAGACATCAAATTTCACAACTTAATAAAGAAATAGAAAATTTACAAACAAGAAATAACTATCTTGAAGAAGAGTTAGAAAAAACTCAGGATGAATTGATTAATACAAAAAATCTTTTATCATCTACAAATATCATACCTTTTTCAAAGTAATGTAAATCTATTAATTTTAGAAAAGTCATTTATCAATTTATCTAAATGACTTTTCTAGATGATTAATTATTAATATAATATATCGTTTTGATAAACTTTCAATAATATAACCACCATATTTAATAAAAACAAAACTTAAAATCTAAATATAAAATTTACTTCTTCGGATCTACCATTTTTATATAAATTATTCCTTTAATCTGTATTTTATTTGGTATACCATCATTTCCTAGTTCATGTATATAAACATCATCTTCAATTATTTCTATAATTTCATATCTATCCATTTCATGCCCAATTAATTTTTTTTGTTTATTTCTATCTTTTTCAACTAGTATCATTTGCTTACCTTGTTTTAAATGAAGTAAGTCTTTCATTTCATAAATTTTATTAGTATCTATATCTAACATATAAAGTTCCTCCTTGTGTATCTCCATGTAATTCTACTGATTTAGGAGTTTCTGGATTGTATAGCTGCCACAACTGTGACAGCTAAAATTATTCCATTATGAGTATAGTTCCATCTAGTGAATCTACTATATCTCCATACTTTTCAATATATTCCTCTTTTAATTTTATCTCTAAATTGTCTGCAGTATTATCTAGTGTATTTCCATTTTTATGAACAACCCTAAAGTAACGAAGATCAAAGAACCCTTTAAACATTAAATAAACTAAATCATGAATATAAAACCTATAAATATTATCATCAGATGCTTTGAGCATCATATATTCATAATTATCTTGAATTGATTTTTTTATGTCTATAAATTCTTCAGTACCTGTCTTTTTCTTAAAAACTCTTCCATTTGAAGTTAATATTAGATTATTTCTCTCTAATAATGTATAACCTTCATCCTCTTTTAAATATTCCTCTATCATAAAATCATCCCCCTTTTATAAATATTCTATCACTATAGAATATATTTATTTTAAAAACAATCTAAATTCTATTAATGTGATAATTTTCCCCAAAAGTAAAGGAAAATTATATTAGAAACTAAAATATATATTTCTCTAATTCATATATTATCATAAAAAAGATATATATTAAAATTTCGATAAACATTTTTTGTTAACTTTTTATATCTATTAAATTTTTAATTATTGACTTTAAAATTTTTATTTAAGTCTTTTAAGTATAAAAAATGATGATGCTTTTCTTTTAACATCATCATTTTCGTCTTTATCTATTATTAAATTTATATGTTTAAATTCATTAATTCATTTTGCCATTATTTGAATTTATATATGTTTGTTGAGCAAGTATTGCCATAACTGTTTCATAGAATGATTTATCTTCAAATAATTTTGCAAATGAGTTCATTTGTTCCATATAACAATCTTGTGCTACTTGTTTGAATACTTCTGGAAATATTGATTTTGTAAAAACTTCTTCATCATTTTTTGATGCTTGCATTTGAAGTTTTGAATTTTCTTTTGCTTTATTATAAAGTGTTTCTACAATAACTCTATCTGCATCAGTAAAAATTCCTTTAAATTTATCATTAATTTTAGCAATTATAGTTTCTAATAGTTCATCTTCTTGACTAACTTTACCAACGGTATCTAAACTCTTTGGATTATGTAATGTTTTTGTTTCTTGTGTAGGATTCAAACTAATATCTCCATGAAATTCTTCTGATAATTTATAGAACTCTAATTTCAATTTATCCTCTAAATCTACACTTTTATGATCAAATGCTGGTGGTAACATTTTTTCTAGATACTGAGTAAATGTATATTCTTTTTGAAGAGATTTATCAAAGATTCTACTAATTTGAGTAATATATGAATACCACTTATTGAAGTTTCTTACTAATTTCTTAAACTTAAATCTTCCATCTTCATCTAATTGTTTATATCTATCAACAATTGGTTTTAATAAGCTAGTCATTTTACCTAAATCTTTTTCAGTTTGCTTTCCTTTCTTTAAGAAGATTTTTAAGAATTTATCAATATCATTGTCTGTATATAATCCTTCTGCACGAATTAATCTTCTTGTATCATAAATCATATTGATATCTACTTCTTCATCAAGTTCTGTACATTCATAATATGGTTCAAATGCTGCTTTTATATCTTCTGCAGTATTTACAAAATCTAAAACGAATGTATCTGTTTTTCCTGGACAAATTCTATTTAATCTTGAAAGAGTTTGTACTGCTTTTACACCTTTTAATTTTTTATCTACAAACATTGTATGAAGTAATGGTTCATCAAATCCAGTTTGATATTTCTCTGCAACAATTAACATTGCATATTCATCTTTATTAAATTCACTTGTAAGTTGTGATTCTTTGATAGTAGAACCATCTTTTCGTTTGTTTAAGCCTTCTTCTGTATATTCTTGTCCACCATCTTGTACAACTCCTGAAAATGCAACTAAGATTTCTAGATTATCATATCCCTTCATTTCAATATATCTTTTCATTTCGTGATAATATCTAATAGCATGAAGTCTTGAAGCAGTAACAACCATTGCTTTTGCATTTCCATTAATTTTGTTTTTTGTTACATTTCTATATGTTTCTACAATAATTGCTGTTTTTTGTGCAATATTATGTGGATGTAATTCTTTATATCTCATAATTGCTTTTACTGCAGCATTTGCAGGTACTTCTGGATTTTCACCTGTTTCTTTTGTAATTTTATAACAAGTTTTATAATACATAAAATTCTTTAATACATCCAAAATGAATCCTTCATCAATAGCTTGTCTCATTGAGTAAATATGAAAAGGTCTAAACTTTCCTTCTGGTGTTTTAACTCCAAACATTTCTAATGTTTTCTCTTTTGGAGTTGCTGTAAAGGCAAAAAATGATAAATTTTTATGCATTCCATGTGAAAGCATTTGTTCTACTAATTTATCTTCTTCATCTTTAATTTCATCTTCAGCCTTTCCCTCTATTTCTGCATATTCTTTTAATGCCTCTTCTGTATCTGCAAGAGCCGCTTTTAATTTTTGTGCAGATTTACCAGTTTGTGAATTATGCGCCTCATCTACAATGATCGCAAATCTTCTATCTGTTGTATCATTAATTTCATCATAGATATATGGAAATTTTTGAAGTGTTGTTATAATAATCTTTTTCCCATCATTAATAGCTTTCTTCAGATCAGAAGAATGTTTATTATCATCTATTTTCTCAACAATTCCATTAATATGATCAAATCCATATATCGTATTTTGAGTTTGTCTATCGAGTATTGTTCTATCATTAATAACAATAACAGATGTAAAAATAGGTTTATTATTAATGTCATGAAGTTCTGATAATTGATAAGCAAGCCATGCTATAGAATTACTCTTTCCAGAACCAGCACTATGTTGAATTAAATAATTTTTCCCAGAACCATTTGATTTTACATCATCTATTAATTTTGTTACAACATCTAATTGATGATATCTTGGAAAAATAAGTTTTGTTGTTTTCTTTTTGACTTCTTTTCCATTTTTCAATTCAACTTTTTCTTCATCTACTCTTTGTAAAAATCTTTGCAAAAGATTCATTAAGGAATCCTTTGTTAATACATTTTCCCAAAGATAAGAAGTTGCATATCCATTTGGATTCTCAGGATTTCCGCAAGTACCAACTTCCCCTGCTCCATTAGAACCCATATTAAATGGTAAAAAGAATGTATTTTTGCCATCTAATTTTGTAGTCATAGAAACTTCATATAAATCTACTGCAAAATATACTAAGAATCTATTATCAAAATGGAAACAAAATTCTTTTGGATTCCTATCATACATATATTGTTTCTTTGCATTATCAACATTTTGACCTGTTAATTGATTTTTAAGTTCTAATGCAATAATAGGAATACCATTTAAAGAAAGTACCATATCTATAGAATTTTCATTTTCTGTTGAATATTTAAATTGTCTAGTACAAGTTAAAATATTTTCATCATATTCTTTCATTACTGTTTTATTTAAAGTTGTATTTTCCTTAAATGCAGCAACCTTGATTTTAGCCCCTCTATCCTCGAAACCATGTCTTATTACATAAAGTAACCCAAATGTATTTACACTATCTTGGAATCGCTTATAAAGCCTATTTTCAGCATTTTCTCCATAGTTTCTTTCATATTTTTTCCATTCTTTTGGTTGTGTATTTTTTATAAATTGAACTAATTTAGGTAGATCAATAGCTTTTTCTCTATTATAAGTTTGCAAATCACCTTTTATAAATCCACCTTGAGAAAGCATATAACTTTCAATATCAGTTTCAAATTGTTTTTCAGTTATATTCATATGTATGCCCCTTTAAGTATATTGTTTTTTAATATTATAATTTTCTTCATGTTGGCTTTTTTCATATGCATTTTCTATATAATGATTTATATTTGATAGAAATTCATCTTCTTTTACAAAAGTTATATATCCACTATTTAAATAATCATATGTTTTACATTCATCACAATGCCATTGTGGTGGATCTGAATTAAAATGATTATCATAAATTATAGGAAATATTTTATCAGAATTATATGTAATACAACTTGTTCCATGAATATTTGTTGTATGATTTATAAACCAATCATAATTACCATTTACTTTTTGAATTACTGCAACAATTCCATTCATTCTTGATGTTCTATCATATCTTGTAATTTCTTTTAGTGAATATGCTATTTCCCAATCAATCCAATTACTTTCTTTCATATTTGGACTTAATATAACAATTGTTACAGATGTATCATAAATCATATCTTTTAATTTACTTTTTATTGTATCAGTTTTTAAATCAGTTAAATCTGGAGAATCAGAAGTTTCTCCCTTATAATAACTTGCATCATCACCCATTTTTTCAATTATTTTATCTCTTAAATTTCTTGATTCACTATATTTATATGATATAAAAGTTTTTCTAGCCATTAACACCACCCCTTAAATTTAAAATAAATTAATAAAATATAAAAAATTAAAACTAGTAGATAAAAAATGTATATACTTGGTGATTTCATACATTGCCATACTGTAGCATTGGCTTGTTTAATTTCATTCTTATTTAATTTCATTGAAAAATCAATTGCATGAGTCTCATTTTGTACACATTTATATAAATATCTAAATTGTCTTTCCATTCTTAAATAATATATATCCATAGCAAACATTGCAATTAATAGAATTGCTAATAAACATAAAACTTGTATTTTAATATTATTACAGATAATAGATATACATGTTACTAAAAACCCCTTGAATATAACACTTGCGGATGACATTCTATTAATTGGTTCTTGTATCATTTGTAGATATTGTATTTTTTCATCTTGATTAATTTGTGTCAAATCATTATTCAAATTACTCAACCTCCCTTTTTCCTGTAACATATTCATAAATAAGAGATTTTTTGTAAGTATCAAGTTCTTCAATAATTTTTTCTTTTTTAGTAATCAACTCATCTATTTTATTACATTTTTCATCAAGAAAATCTGCAATTTGTTTTTGTTCTTCAATTTTAGGAAAAGTAAATTCAAAGTTATAAAATTGTTCTTGATATAAATGTTTTATCGTACTATTGCCAGTTTGACTCATCTCATACCATGTCCAAAATTGATTTGAAAGTAATACAAAATATAGATATTTATCATAATACCTAATTTTTTTTGTATTTCTAATCAATAAAACACCACTATTTAAAGATACTTTTTGTGGGCAATTTTTAGCTATAGCAATCTTGCCAATTGTTCCATCTTTTGTTATTAACAAATCATTCTCATTTATATGTATATCTGGCGCCTCATTAAAACGTTCATCTGAAATATGAACACAACTATCCCAGTTAATTATACCATTTGAAAAATCCGTTCCAGTAATCAAATATGGGCCTTCTTCTTGATATTCATTTGATTTAAGACCTTGCCAACCAATACGTCCTTTAAGCCATGAAGTATACTTAATCTTTATAGTTTCCCAACCTTTTGGAATTTCACCAATCCATTCAATACCACTATCTTTCATTTCTACATCAGTATTTAATCCTTTTGTAACTGTTTCTGTAATGATTGTTTGTTTATATTTCTTGTATTCTTCAATAGATTCTTTTGTCTTTTCAATAACTTTATCTATTTCACTAACTTTTTCATCAAGGAAGTCTGCTATTTTTTGTTGTTCTGAAGATGAAGGAATAAAAAATGAATATTTATTTAAATCCTCAATTCGCAAAGATGGTTGCATATATGTAGGAATGAGTGATTTTTCATAAGCAAATAATGATAATAATAAATAATAACAATATTTATTATTGCATTCTGACACATTATGCATAATCAAACAATTCTGTGATAAACTAAATTTTCCATTTAATATTTTTGGAGTCATAACTTTTGCACCAACTGTTGTTGTAAATAGACATTCTGTAACATTATAATCATAAGAATTTATTTTTCCCATAATTCCATCATTTTCAGTTTGACCACTATACACAGGATACTCACCTAGATGTTTACCAATATATTCTTGTGTATATATTGATGCATTTTTTCCTTTTTCAAATGTATATAAATATTTTAATTTAATATAATCCCAATCTTCTGGTATTTCACCAATCCATTCAATACCACTATCTTTCATTTTTCTAGACATTATATGCGCCCTCCATACCAAATAAAGATTCTAGAGATTCACTGATATTTAATTCTAGTTCCTTTAATCTTTCTTCAATTACTTCTGATTTTTCTGGCACCTGATATTTATAAAAATATCTTGTAAAAGGTATTTCATATCCTACCTTCGTTTTATTTTTTTCAATCCACGCATCTGAATTATAAGGTTTCACTTCTCTATTGAAATAAGAATCTATATCTTCAACTAATGGAACATTTTCATAATCACGTTTTGATGTATCTGCCACTGGTTTATTTTGTTTTCCTTTGGTAAGGATATTTCCATCTTCATCATAACTTGGTGTTTCAATTTGAATTCTGTTATAACCAAAATCCTCATTATTGAAAATTTTAGATTCACACACTTTTCCATCTAATGTATATGTAGTATTCTTGAATTCACCATATGCTTTTACGATAATCTCTCTATCTTCTGTAGTTATATCATTTCTTTTATTACCAAGACTTTTTCTTCTTGGTACAACCATTTGAGATGCATCAATTAATTGCACCTTTCCTTGTCTCTGAAGAGGTTTATTCTTTGAAATAATCCAAATATATGTAGTAATACCAGTATTATAAAATACATCATTTGAAAGTTGTACAATTGCGTCTAACCAATCATTTTCAATCATATATCTTCTAATTTCAGATTCTCCAGATTCTGCAGCACCTGTAAATAATGAAGAACCATTATGAATAATTGCCATACGCCCATCATCTTTTAATTTTGCTATACCATTTAAATCAAATAACATTTGACCATCACTAATTTTAGGTAATTTAGTACAGAATCTTCCTGCATCTCCTAACTCATGCTCTTTTTCTATCGCAGTTTTTTCTCGTTTATAGTCAATACCAAAAGGTGGATTTGAGATAATATAATCAAATTTATAATTATGGAATTGATCTTCTGAAAGTGTATTACCTTTTTTCATATTACTAGCATTTTGACCATGAATAAGTGCTGAACTTTTAGCTATAGCATATGTTTCAGGATTTAATTCTTGTCCAAATGTTCTAACATCTGCTTCAGCATCTAATTCCTTTAGCCTTTCAGTCATACAAGTAAGCATTTGAGAGGTCCCCATTGTCATATCATATACTGTTTTTGCAACACCTTCCTCAATCATCATTTCTTTATCTTCAGAAATAAGAAGATCTGTCATAAGATAAATAATATCTCTACTTGTGAAATGTGCTCCTGCTTGTTCATCATAAGATTCTGAGAAACGTTTAATTAAATCTTCAAAAATGTATCCCATATCTACTGAACTAATTTTATCAGCTCCCATATAAGCTGATGGTTTATTAAATGCCTCTACAACTAAAAATAATAAATTTCCACTTGCAAGTTTTCTAATTTCATTATCAAAATCATAATTTTCTAATATTTCTTGAATGTTTTCAGAAAATCCATTTATATAATCTTTAAAATTTTCTTCTATATGTGTGGGATCTTGTGTTAGTTTTTGAAAATCATAATTACTAGTATTATAAAAACTATAACCTGATGCTCTTTCTAAAAATCCATCTATGACTTCTAAATGTTTTACTTTTTCATAAGTCTCTAATACTTTATCTTTCGTTGGAATTAAAACATCATTGAATCTTTTTAATACACAGAAAGGTAATATTACTTTCCCATATTCATGTGGTTTGTAATAATCTCTGATAAGATCAGCAATTCCCCAGATTAAAGCTGATTTTTCTTGAATGTTAATAGTTGTTTGATTTTGTAATTCTGTCATTATATTTCCCCTTTCAATTTTAAATGACTTTTATATATATTTTAGATACAAATAAGTGAACCGATGCATTCAGTTGAATATCTGTATACCGTTTTGGTGGTAATCTGTCAATTTCATATTATTCAAATTACCATTTATATTGACATGTAGAATATTCATCTTTCTTTTTATTATCGTACTTATTATACATAATTTGATGAAAAAATATAGTAAAAAAGTGAACAATACAAATAAAAACTATTTTACCTCTTTCATTTAAAATATATTTGTATCATATTTTATTTGCATTATCTACTGAAATTGATTTAACTATGCGAAATTTGAGTATCTTCTTCATTATTATTTTTTATATTTTTTCTTACGCTATCTGTTATATATTTTGTTTGTTTTTTATAAGAAAGAACAAATAAAACAAAAATCGCAATAATTATTATATATACTGAAAAATTTTTTAAAAACTCTAATTTTTCAAGAATTATTATATAGAGTTTAGTAATAAATAATAATACACATAATCCTAAAATAGAACGATATGTATTATTTGTTTCTGACAAAATTTCTATTTTTGAATCTTTTTTACTTGCATCTAAAAAATCATCATGATCAACAAATTCAATAAAATGATAATTTCCAATTTTAATTTTTTTTAATACGTATTCTACGATGATTGATCCTATTCTACTACAAATCATGCCACAAAAATAATAAATAAATATATTTGAAACTACATCATCTTTAATCAAGTTAACATTAAATAACAGTTCTATTAAATAACAAAAAATTACTCCTGGTAACATATTATTTAACAAATTGTAAGAACTTAATTTTTCTATGAATTTTTCCATATTTTTTCTCCTTTATATTTTTTTATAGGATATTATTTATATCAATTTAATTAGTTTATTAAAATCTATTTCTATTTCATCTGGAATTCCTTTATATTTTCCATGTATATATTGATTTCTAATATTTGTATTCGGATGAATTTTGTTATCGTATTTTAATATACATTCTATTTCTTTATTTGAATCTTCTAGTTCATTAATCACATAAATAGATTCTTTTGGAATATTTGACTCCATCAAAAATGTATTATGTGTTGTTATTATCAATTGTCCCTTTATACTTTTATATAAAGAAGTTAAAAGATTTTTTACTAAAATATCATGAATTCCTATGTCAAATTCATCTATTACCACTACAGAACCTTCAACCGAAATCAACATATATGGTAACAATTGTATTACTGATTGTGTTCCTGTTGACTCTAGTTCAAAATCTATATCTCTTATTTCTCCAAAAATTTTCTTTCTTATTATTAATCTATATTTAATTTTGTCTCCTATTTTATCTCTATTGTAATAAACAGACTCTATATCTTTATAAGTAGTTGTAAAAAATAAATTTAACATCTTTTCTGTTTTATTTAATTTTTCTTCATCTGCTATATCAATTGTTCCCTTATCATAATCTTCTAAATAGTTTTCAGGAATACCAAGCATTCCTCTTTCTTGCTTATTACCAACTTTAATATCACAAGATACTCTTTTTAAAAAATGAAGTACACGTATAAAATTATCTGACATTTTATCTTCATAGTAGTCTTGTGCTTTATCACTGATTTCATGATTTATAATTGCTAAAAATGAATGTTTTCCCCAAAACTTATTTATTAAACTCTTTAAATCCTCTATTACTAGTTCATCAAAGAATACCTTCTGATTCATAAATTTCTTTGATTTGTTCATTTCAAACATTATACCTCTATTTTTCAATAATAAATAATCCAATCTCTCATAAACAATTTGATTGTTATCAGTTTCAATTATATACTTTCCCTTTTTGCCATTTATTTTGAATCCAAATTCCATATATAAATTATCTTTAGATCCTACCATTTTATTTTCTTTAATTAGTGCTTCTATATCTCTAAAATTACTTTTTAAGAATGATAAAAAACTTTCATTTGTCATTTTTTCAGGACTATTTTCTAAAATATTTTCAAATAAATCCCTAACATCCATAGTTCTCAAAGTTTCCAATAGCATATAAAATGCTGAAGTTAAATTAGATTTTCCAATTCCATTTTCTCCAAAAATAAGTATTAATTTTTTCTCATTACCACTTTTATCTGTTAAATCAAATGTTACATCTCCAAATGATTTAAAATTTTTCAATTTTATATATTCAAACATTCTATTTTGTCCTTTCTTTATTGTTTATATATCCCTATATTACCATATTTTTCAATTATTTTCAATATTTTTACCTATTTACTCGTATTTTTTTCAACTAAATCGCAAAAAATATTGACATTTCCATTTTTTACCTATACAATATAATTATCACTCATGCTTGTATAGTGATAACAATAGCGCTATTAAAAATAATTTTAAAGAAAGGAATATGATACAATGAAAGAAATTAAAATTTTAAGTTCAAAAGGATACACAGATGGTGATTCTAAAAATTATGGTGATTGTATTTTAATAAATACAGGATCTGAATTAATAATTTATGATTGCGGTTCTGAAGAACATGCTAACACCGTAATCAATTATATGAATAAAAATAATTTTGAAACAGCAATATTAATTCTGTCTCATAATGATAGTGATCATTTTGATGGAATACAAACTCTTTTGGATAAAAATAAATTATCTAAAATATATACAACATTATTACTTAAATATAAAGATGATATATTAAATAGAATAGATGATAAACGTAGGAATAAAGATTCTATATCTAAAGCTATCTTGGATGCTTATAATAATATTGCTCAATTATCTGGAGAACCTATTGCAGACATATATGAATCTACACCAATTCTATGTGACGAAGTTTGTATTATAGGTCCAGATAAAAATTATATGTTAGATACAGTTGCAAAACGATTAGACGGAAGAGAAGGTAATACTCAAGATGGAGAAACAGCAGTAAATGCAACAAGTATTCAAGTATCTGTAAAAATAGGCAAGCACAAGTTATTACTTTGTGGAGATTCTTCTTATGCTGCAATAGAAGATATACTTGTAGATTTTGATGCAATACAATTACCACATCATGGTAAGGTAAAACAAGCAGAAAAGATATTTGAAAAGAAATCGGATAAAATAGATACGCTATATATTGTTTCAGATAATACTGGTAATTCTAATGGTGGATCTGACAAGTTAAATACAAGAGGCCATCGTGTGAAAAACACTAAAAAAGATGGAGATATTTGTATTGATTCTTTATCTTTTAATGCCAGTAGTTTTACCACTAGGAAAACATTAGGTATTTAATTATGAGATACTTTATCCAAAACATATTTAAAAATGAAATCAAGGAAAGAAGAGATTTCCTTTATGATACATTCCATATTTGGACTTATGAATGTGGCATAAACTCTGAGTTTTTACTACTTCAAAGTATGCCGTCAAATACCCTAGATGTTTGTTTCATAGTTGGTCACAATATATTTGTAAACTACTTTTTAAATAGAAACAATCTCTATGAAAAAAATATAGTTGCAATTACATGTGACAAAAATTATTCTTTCAAAAAAAAGAATGATTCTAAGCAATTTTATCTTCCATACCAAGATAAAAAAGGTTATGCATATTTAATTAAAGGTTCAGAATTTGGATTTAATTTTGATTTAACTGAGTCAGAAATTTTATTATATAATAGTCCTAAAAATTTATCCTTAGAAAAACGATTGGATTTATCTTTTACTAAGTAATAAATATTTGATACTATTAATTATACAAAGACTAGATATTTTGTTATACTATATATCTAGTCTTTATAATTGTATTTCATATTTTACATATTTGTTTATATATTCATTACTAATTACTATCTTAAGTAGTAATCACTAATGAATACATAAAAAATACACTCTCATACAATCTTCCACAATCAATAACTGTGTAAAAAATATAAGTAATTATTATATATAACATTTACACAATCAACAAACTATTGATATTGGTGGATTTGCAACTTGTATTCTAAACTTATTTTCCTCAAAGTGATCTTCTTCTAATGTGTCCCCATTATATATCGTAAAGTTTTGATATGGCACGCCATGAAGTATCATGTTCATTCTCGCCAAGTTGTATGTTGTACTTGTAAGCTCTTGGCCAAAGAATGTTCTGACGTTTGCATATTTATTAAGTCTAAGCAGTAATGACCCAGAGCCGCATGTTGGGTCGGCAGCGCTAAGCACATCTGTAAGGCCTATTGTTGTAAGTCGACATAAAAGTTCAGCAGGTCCAGTCGCTGTATAAAACTCGCCTGCTTTTTTTCCTGCGTTTGCTGCGAATTGACCGATTAAATATTCATATGCATCGCCTAACACATCTATTGAAGTTTCGTCTATTCCAAATTCAATTGAATCTATTGCACTTATGATTTTCGCCATTAATTTTGAACGAGTTGATACATCTTTTCCTAGTTTTGTCGATGATAAATCCATATCGTCAAACAATCCTTCAAAAGCGTCTTGTGATGGTCTGCCTAGTGTCGATTCTGTTAGTGAGTTTATCGCCTCGTGCAAATCTTCTATATCGAATGAGTTGTTTTCGACCTTTTTGACCATTTCGCTAAATAAATCATCAGGCTCGATTACAAATCCCAAACTTTCTAACATCTCTTCTATTAAATCTTCTTTGTATTCTTCATCATTGAAAGCCCCTCTATAATCGACTTCATCTTCTTCTAACAGTTTTTCAACAAATGCAGTCGTTTTGTCCGATAGATATCGATAAAATATCATACCTAATATGTAGTTTTTAAATTCATAGGCTTCCATATTACCCCTTAAGTCGTTTGCCATTTCCCAAAGCCTTGCGTGAAGTTCTTTTTGATGTTGGCTTTGTTGTTGTGATTCTGTCATTTTTTTATCCCCCCATTTATCTATTGGAATCTATTTACTAAATCTTTTATAAACTCAATTATTCTCTCAGTTAATTTCTTCTTTTTCAAAAATGGTAATGGTTTATTAATCCCATTTCTAACATCTTCTTTATTTATTATCCCTGTAAATTCGTATTCACTTATCTGGTCTTTTATAAAGCCTATATCGATTTCTTCTTTTTTAGAAAATTCCTCTATTTCTTGATTTCTTTTTGCATCTTCAAAGTCGCCATATGCTTCGTCGACTTGGCTGCCTTCTGATAAATCTGGAACAACTTCTTTCAAGAATGATTTTATAAGGTCGACTTTTTTTCTAAGTTCTGGGTTATCCGCTCTATCAAGTTCGGATAATATGTGGTTTATATCTTTTTCTCTTTGTTCTCTATCCCCAAATTCGATGCTTCTGATTAAGTTCATTATATATGCGACGTTTATTTTGTCTGTTTCCATAAGCTCAATCGCAAAGTCGATATCGTTTAATATTGAGACGTTGTTTTTTTCTTGTTTTTTAACTTGATCATAAATCAGATAATATTTGCTTTTGAAATCTTCATATGTCTGCTCACTCATAAACAGCTTCTCTTTGTCAAAGCTAAACTCTACAAATGTTTTTAAAATAAGTAGCAGTTTGGAAATTTCTTTAAATATAAGTATAAATTTTTTCTTTTCTTCTTCTGATTGAATAAAATCAACGTCGCTTGGAGTTTTGGCAACGGTGTATAGAGCTTGGACACAGTCGTTGAATTTGTCTAGATAATAATCGTAGTCTTTCATAAGAACATCGTCGACACTGTCTGTTTTTGAAAATAGACATATCGCCTCGTCTGTTCTTTTTTTAAGATTTCTATAACAAACTATATTCCCAAAGACTTTTGTCTGTTCCTCAACCCTGTTTGTTCTCGAAAATGCTTGCAACAAGTCGTGGTATTTTAGCCATTTGTCGACATATAATGTGTTTAGAGGTTTTGAATCAAACCCAGTTAGATACATATTTACAACGATTAGGATATCAATTTGTTTTGCCTTGACTTTTTTAGATATGTCGCTGTTGTATGCATTAAATGTGTTTGTCGAATAATTTGTTCTAAACATCTTGTTATAATCTTGTATAATTCTTTCGAGTGCATCGCGTGAATGTTCGTCCTTGCCTTCTGATTCTTCGTTTGCACCATAGCTAAATACTGCTGCTATTTTCAAATCGTGGTCTATTGTTTTGAATTCATCATAATATTTCACAAGTGCTTCTATCGATTCTGTTGCAAATATCGCTGTGTATTTTCTGTTTTGTGTCTTCATATTGTGGTTTTGGATTATGTGGTTTGAAACTAATGAAATTCTCTCATCCGCCATATAAACCTCTTTTGTGTCTATTCCTTCGACCATTGTGTCGTCATATTCGTCGTATTGTCCGTCGAATGTTTTTATATATTCAACATGGAACCCAAGCACATTTTGATCATTTATCGCCTCTTTAATCAAATACGAATGGACACATTTGTTGAATAAGTCTGCTGTTGTTCTCTTGTCTTGGCTCGCATTTTCTTTAAATCTTGGCGTTCCTGTAAATCCGAAAAATTGTGCTTTGGTAAAGTGTTTAACGATATCTTTGTGCATTTGACCAAATTGTGATCTGTGACATTCATCTATTATAAATATGACTTTTTCGTCTTTATATAAATTCATCACATCTTCGTATTTTTCACTACTAATAGCCCTCGCCATCTTTTGAATTGTTGTGACAATAAGATGTGTGTTTTTGTCTTTTATCTGTTTAACCAGAACGCTCGTCTTGTCAGTTGTGTCAACTGAGCCTTCTGCAAATTTGTTAAACTCGCTCACAGTTTGGGAATCAAGGTCCTTTCTGTCCACCAAGAAGAATACCTTCTTTATCTTAGGATTTGACGACAAAATCTCTGCCACTTTAAAAGAAGTCAAAGTTTTCCCTGAACCTGTCGTATGCCAAACATAAGCATTTAAATTAGTTTCAGTCGCCCTTCTAACCAAAGCTTCTGCCGCATAAACTTGGTACGGTCTCATAACCATAAGCATTTTATCCGTATCGTTTACAACAGTGAACTTGCTTATCATCTTTATCAAATGATTTGGTGTTAAAAACGCCTGTGTAAAATCATTCAGATTTGTCAGCCTTTCATTCTTTTCATTAGTCCAGAAGAAAGTGTGCGAATATAGGATGTTTCTGTCGCTATTTGAAAAATACTTAGTATCAATCCCATTCGTTATCACAAATATTTGAATATATCTGTAAAGCCCCTTATACGAATGTTTTCTATAACGCTCAATCTGGTTAAACGCCTCCTTGATATCCATACCCCTACGCTTTAACTCGATTTGGACAATAGGAAGCCCATTGATAAGCAGCGTCACATCATATCTGTTTGTGTATTTTCCAACAACAGTCGTCTGGTGCGTAACCTCAAATATATTTTTCGATATATCAGTTGTATTAAGCAAATTCAGATATAAATCCGACTCGTCCTCCCTCTTGATAAACACCTTGTCCCTAAGCTTCTTAGCAGAACCAAACACACCCTTGCCCAAGATATCATTTGTCACCCTCTGCCATTCCTTCTCAGTCAAAGGCTTGTTTTTCAATTTATCCTGATTAAACAAAGAGAACTTCTCCTTAAAATTCTCCATAAGCTCCTGCTCATTATCTATCTTAACCTCGTCGAAACCTTGTGATTTCAACCTCTGGATTAATAACTGCTCCAATTGTGCCTCACTTTGATATGTCATAGATTTTCCCCCTTCAAAATTATGCTGTAAGATGAAATTATTTTTATAGATTTATCTACTCTAACCCTTCTTCTTCTCTTAACTCTTGTAAACAATCTGGACAAAGATAAGCCCAGTAATGTCCAGAAGCTACTTTAGTTAAATTGTCAGTTCTGCCACACATGTAACATTCCTTATTATTTTCAGCTTCTTCTTTTTCAGCCATGCGAACACCACAACGTTCACAGTAGAATCCTTCACCTTCTACCCACGTTACATCACCTTTCCAAGTACCACTTTCTGTACCACATCCCTTACATCTACCATGAGTACACATATTTCTAGCCTTTTTACTAGAAAAATATCTACCACAAGTCTTACATTCATAACTATTGCCAACTCTTCCATTACAATCCTTATCAGTCAAATAACACTCTTGCTTTGCTGCACATGATTTACACATCATTGTATCGCCATCTATATAACTATATGGAATTGATTTTCCGCACAAATCACAAGTATATTTGTATTTATTATTATTAGATTTTTCATTGCTAGAAGTAACGTCTGCTTTATTAGTGTCCTTTTCATTATTATCTTCTTTGTCTGTCTTATCATCTTTATCCTTATTGTCCAAAGACTTCTTGATTCTTTCTTGTTCGTCTTTTGGAAGTGATTCCAGATAATCTGCCAATTCATCACTGGACATTGAAGATATATTTACTGTTTTTTCTTTCTTGCTACATCCAACCCCCAAGGCCATAATACCTGTAAGTCCTAATACTACTAATTTTCTAACCCATTTCTTTTTCATTTAAAACTCCCCCTCAATTTTTTATCAATTATCACTTCTCAAATCCAATATATCTAGTCCCTTGAAATGTCAAATCCCCACAATCACCCTCACAAATACTCTTATACTCCTTGCCACTAACCACCATCTTCTTGACAACTTTCTTACCATCGCTATTCTCAAATTCAAACACAATATAATAACTCCACTGTGGCGTATTTGTCATCATGCCATTTTGTTCTTGTTGGATATATGTAACCTCACTTTTTTTGTCGACAACTCTAGCTTTCACAGTCTCTCTTGGCGAGTTGTTATTTTTAACCCACTGTGAAATCCCACCCCCAATTATCACAAAAAACATAAATAGCACTAACATCCCGAACATATTAAATATAAAATTGTCCATAAGATCTCTCCTTTAAACTATCTATTTTAAATAAAATCCCCTTATCCTTATACCCTTATTTTACCATCTTTTATATTTTGTCGCACAAAAATATTCCCCTATTAATTAGGGGAACTCTGCCAGTGCATTGTTTTTTTTTGATTTGGGACTTTTTTAGTGACTCTAAAAAAGTGTAACATATATTTTTGTTGTTTGAGTGTTACTTAAAGTATAGCACCCAAATATCCAATCCGCAACAAAAATAGACTATATTTTGTAAATTTTATGAATATTTTTTATTTTCTCTATAAATCATCAAATATCCCCCTTCAACTCCAAAAAGTTTAATGTTTATTTTAAATTATCAATAACATTGTGAATTTTGTAATAATTTGACTAGCGAAAGTCAAGAAAAGAAAAAAATGGCAAATTATCTATAACTCCATTTGGAAGATGCATAATCGAATATTGTTCTATGACATGTGAAGATTGTGGAGAGACAGTGTATTTTAATATATTTTCACCTAGAAACACTTGCCTTAACTGTGGTAATGTAATCATTTCAGAATACCGAATGATTTTAGGAGAAGATGATTCTTTTAGAAAATATAACGATACAATGAGTTAGATTATAATAATGTATAAAAACAAAAGGGTGTCATAAAATAAAATTTGCGACACACCTTTTGCTATTAAAATTTATTCTTATATATACTCTTTATTAAAGAAATCATATTATTTATAAAAAACCGCACTTATTAAAAAATTCGTGCCATATTTTTCATTTTCAATTATTCCATCATCACCCCACTTTCCAAACCCAGCCTCAACAGCCAAGGGTCTCAAATCACCATAAATTGAAAAAACGCCTTTCGTCCTAATATTTTTATAACCATATGATTTTAATAATTTTTTAATCTCTTTAAGATTTTTTCTAGCTATTTTATTAACCTTAAGCACATCTTTGCTTATTTTGAAAAATCTTTTATAAAACAAAGTGCTGTCACAATAATGGGCAAATAATAAACAGTTTACATCACCACTTATCTTTATATTTCCTTTTAAGATAACTGCATTTTTATCAGCTATTTTATATGCATCTTCTATTAATTTATTCATTGTAATCTCCTAAATAATTTTATATATTATTAGGTTTTCATATTTTTTAATTAATATTTACATCAAGTTTATAATCAATAGTTATATCGATTTATTCATCAATACTTAATAATATTTACACCGATATAAAAATGAGATGCATAATTAACCTTATGCCAATAAATACTATAAAAATAGAGTAAAAACGACGAAGGGAGTATCATAATTGAAAGGAAATAGAGAAAAACAAATTATAAATATATCTATTTTAGGTATTATAGCTAATCTTATTTTAGCAGGTGTGAAAATTATAATTGGTGTGATGTCTGGTTCCATCGCCATTACGTCTGATGCTGTAAACAACTTGACCGATTCATCAACTGCATTAATCACAATTATCGGAACAAAATTGGCCCAAAAGAAACCGGATAAAAACCATCCATTTGGTTTTGGGCGAGTCGAATATCTAACTAGTATGATTATTGGAATAATCGTTTTGGTTACTGGGTTTGAGATGGGATTATCATCTATAAAAGGAATTTTCAATCCCAGCGCAGTAGATTATAGCTGGGTGATACTTATTGTATTATTTATCACAGTAATAGTAAAAACTTTTCTCGCAGCATATATCGAAAAACAAGGGCGAAAACTTAATTCCGGTGCCTTGATAGCATCAGGAAAAGAGGCTAAAAACGATGTCTTGATTTCTGTGGTTACTATTATTTCTGCCCTTGTATATATGTTTACAAAGCTTTCTATAGACTCATACGCGGGACTTTTTATATCTATATTTATTTTAAAAACTGGATTTGAAGTTCTAAAAGATACTATAAACAAAATCCTCGGCGAGAAGATAGATTCTGAAGTTAAAGATAAAATTTTTGAAATTATCCAAAGCTCTGAATCTATATTAGGAGTTCATGATTTAATATTAAATAATTATGGGCCTAATACAAATATCGGTAGTATTAATGTCGAGATGGATTATAAAAAGACTATTGGTGAAATTTATCCCGAGATTCATAAATTACAGATGAAAATTTATCAAGAGACCCATGTCTATCTTATATTTGGAATTTATGGCGTCGACAATACATCTGAAATCACTAAAGAAGTATGGCGAATTCTAAAAGATTTCAAACAAAGCGAACCCCATTGCATCGGATGGCATGGTGTCGTAATCGACGAAAAGGACAAAAGAATCTTTTGCGACGTTGTCTTAGACTTCTCATGCAACAGAAGTGAAATAAAAAGTAGGCTTGAAAAAATAATTCAAGATAGATTTAATGAATATACTATTGTTGTAATAGTCGATTCAGAGTTTTCATAGACATAAAAAGCAGGAGTAAACTACCCCTGCTTTTTCTATACTATATATTTCATAATAAATGTATACACGTTAGTTATCGTGAACAATAATGACAACATAACAATTGTGATAAATGCCTTCAGCCCGAAAAATGATGATCCTATAACTAATACTATAAATAATAGTTGATATGCTAAAACCATAATACCTCCATTTTTAACATAATAGTCTATTTTTTATAGTAAATGGTATCATAAGATTAGTCAATATCTTAAAACTCAACAGTTTCTCCATCAACAGGGATTGCAAGTCTATCTCCAAATCCTTTTTCATCAGCATATTCTCTTAAATCTTTTCTAGATACCATTAAGTGATTTACGCCTTCCATATGAGTTGCTACAAATTGAGCATTAGGAGCTACTTTTACTGCTTCAAAGAAGTCATCTTTGCTCATTATTAAATATCTTCCATCGACAAATTGCGCATTACCAGCGTTTACTGTTACAACTTCTGGAGCATATTTGGCAAATACATCTTTTAATTCATCATACCAAACAGTGTCTCCCATAACATATAATGTTTTTTCGTCTTCATGTTCAAATACAACACCACACGCTTCATCAGCAGTATTTAATTGACGGAATAATTCTGCTATAGAAGCATCAGAATAATGTTTCGCAGGAGTTTTTATTAATTTTATATCTCCAAATAAAGTTCCTTCTTCTTTTAATACTTCTATATTCGTAAATCCTGCTTCTTTCATTTGGTTTGCTTCATCTTCATTTTGTGCAAACATCTTCATATCTTTTGGGATGATTTCCATCGCAACTGGGTCAAAGTGGTCTAAATGTATATGTGTTACGATAACTGCATCTATGTCTAAGACTTCCTCCATAGAAACTGGTAACTCTACAATTGGGTTGTTTAAGTGTTGGTTGTGAGTTCCTGGGAATGGAGGATATATTCCTTTGTCTCCTAACATTGGATCTATTAAAAATTTCTTATTTGCATATTCTATTATCATAGTAGCATTTCTTATTTGTTTTAAATTCATATCTATTACCTACCTTTTTTAGTTATTTAAATTATTTTTGTGTTTTATGTTGTTTTTAATCAACTTTGTTTAATTTATTTTTTAATTGCTTTTTCAAAACTTATATACTTAATATGCCACAACTTTATTTTATAAACAAACAGAAAAAAAGTAGCTTGTATCAACTAAAAAGTTGATTTATAATTTAATAATCTAAACTAAATGATTTGTAGGAGGTTGTATGAGTCCGAGACAATTAGAATATTTTTTAGAAATCTATAATCAAAAAAGCATAAAAAAAGCTGCGGAAAAATTAATAATTTCTCCCCAAGCTGTCAGCAAAACGATTAAAGAAATTGAGGAAGAGCTTGGTGTTAAATTGTTTTTAAGGGGCAAAAAATCACTAGAACCAACTGCTGAGGCGGAGTACTTAAAAAATCACGCGCTTAAAAGATTAGATGAGTACGAAAAAATAAATAGCATAAAAAAATTTAATACATCGAAAAGAAAAGTCCTTACTCTTTATTCTATCGATGGTTTTTTACAATATGTAACAGTTAAGTTTATCGAAGACTTTCAGATTGCTTTTCCTGATATCTTACTAAACATAATTGAAACTACAGAAAGAGATATCTTAGATAAATTAGATCAAAGAATAATAGATACAGCAATCGTTACAACACCGCCAAATAACGACATTTTTACTTCTGTTTATTTATACAGTAATAAAAATTGCCTTGTTATTCATAAAGATAACCCATTATCAAAGAAAGATGAGATTTTCGAATACGATTTGGACAATCAACCAATTGCCGGCAAGGGCTACGAGTACTCTTGCTATAGCTCAAACATCAAAAGACTTTTCCAAAACAACATCAATCCTCAAATCAAACTCGAAACAACAAACGATTCTTTGATAATCCAAATGGCATCCAAAAATCTTGCAATCGGAATCACTCTAGACTTTATAGCATTTAATGCAAATGCTATAAATATTGTGATAAAACCCATAAATGGAGTTTCAAATCGCAATACCTTTTGGGTCGAAAACAATTATGCCATACTGACAAAAGAACAACAGATTTTCCGAGATTTTTTGCTAAAATGGATCGATTATAACAGGAGTGAGCTTTTTAATTGGGATTTTGATACTAAATAAAATTAATGGAGTTTTATCAAGGGTTAAAGACTTTTATGTAGTTTTAAATTAACACAATATTAAAACCACCCATTTATGTATTAATCACAAAACGGGTGGTTTATTTTTATATCTAAATCAGATTTTAATACTTATCACATTAATATTCATTAAATAAATATTATTTTAATATACAAAATAAGTTTTTAATAACTTACCATTTTTACCATTTGTATTGCATAAATACTCAGCAGCATCATATTCTGAATCCGCATCTAAACGATAATATAACGTCATAAGTATATATCCACCTTCAACAGTTACATCTCCAAATTCAAATTTTTGCTTTTTAATAAAAGTTTTTGCTTTATTTTTTATTCTCATTTTATAAAGACTTTGAGAGTCATCACCTTGAGTAGTATAATAAATATAACCTTCAGATACATCTTTTAACATAGCATTTGATATAACTTTTGTCTTTTTAGTTGAATTTATCTTAGCTTTATAAATATTTTCGCCATAATTAAAATAGATATAATCAGAATAAATTTTTATGCTTTCTATATAAGCTTTACTATTACCAAACATACGTTTAGACTTCCCACCTGATGTTGATATATTATATAAATAACATCCATTATCACTATATTTTATGTAATATATTTTTGATTTATATATAGCTAAATCTACTATATCATCAGATTTTAATATGCATTTGTCATTTTTACCTGATAAAGACATTCTATAAAGTCCTACTATTTTCACATTTTTATTATAATCTTTCATATCAAAATTGTATTTTATATAATATATATTTCCATTATAAATTACAGGAGCCATACCTTGTTTCAAAGCCTTTGCACTTTTACCATTAGTTTTTACCTTGAATATATATGGATATAAACCATCCTTACCTTTATATTTGTCCATAGTACAATAAATCCAACCATCTTTAACAGCCAAATCACTAAACCAATACCCACTCTTGCTAGTATAAACAAGTGTTGATTTTCTAGTATTAACGTTAACTTTGTATATCTTGTCATAAACAGCATAATACATGTAATTGCCAGACTTGATACTACTTGGCTTGTATGTACTGCCTTTTTTGCTGTCCCCTTGACTTTGCTTAACACTAACACCATTACTAGTTCCAACTTGAGCAGCTTCACTAATACCACAGAAAGCACAAGCAAATACCATGATCAAAGCAATAAACAAACTTAAAACCTTGTTCTTCTTCATATTAAATCTCCCCCTTTGTTTTTCTTCAATAGACTCTTGCAAAGAAGACTCTATCACAGCTTTAAAAAATCAATTTTTTAATTAATAGTATAGTTTAAATTCTTTATAATAACTTGATTTGGGGGCTTTTTCACCCGGGTGATTTTTTACTTGTATATAAATAGATTATGCAAAAAAAGACCTAAGCCGAAGCTTAAGTCTGTATTAATAAACTTAATTAGAATAGTAGTAATAATCCAACTATCATTGCTGATAATGAACTTACTAAAAATCCACCGATCATTCCTTTAAATGCTATATCTGATATTTCGCCTCTTCTTTCAGGACAGAATATTGATATACCTGATATGCATATACCTATACTTGATATATTTGCAAATCCAGCTAATGCTATTGAAATAACAAGTCCTGTTCTGTAATCAAATGAGCCTATTATAGGACCTAAGTCACCGTAAGCAACAAACTCATTTAATACCATTTTTGAACCTAATAATTGTCCAGCAGTTAATATATTATCTGGGTTTATTCCCATTAAGTATGCTAAAGGTGCAAATACATAAGATAATATTTGTTGTAATGATAAACCTACTACTCCTAATGCACCATTAACTAAAGCAACTAACCCAGTTATCGCTATAAGTGAGCCTCCTATACCAATTGCTAATTGTACACCGTTTGAAGCACCTTCAGAGATAGCTGACATTATATTTGTATGTCCGCCTTTTCTCTCCATAACAACATTTTCTACTACAGCCTCTTTATTAGTTTCTGGTATTAATAATTTAGAAACGATTATACTACTTAATGGAACTAAAGCACCTGCTATTAATAAATATTCCATTGGAATTCCCATACCAACATATCCCATTAATACTGAAGCAGACATACTTCCCATACCTGATATTAATAATATTAAAAGTTCACTTCTAGTCATTGTCGGTAAATATCTACTTACAAGTATTGGTGATTCTGTTTGTGATAAGAACATGTTAGCAACTGCTACAAAACTTTCAACTTTACTAGTTCCAAATAACTTTTGTATTGTACCACCTATTAACTTAACTATGAAGTTTATTACACCTAGATAGTATAATGCCGCAACTAAAGCTGCTGTGAAAACTATGTTCGCAAGTACCGATATTGCAAATATGTACCCTGCACTGTCATCTGTTAATGCTCCAAATACGAAAGCAACTCCTTCAAATCCATAACTTAATACATTCGTCACAAAATCTGATACTACTCTTATTATATTTTGACCTAATGGGAATTTAACTAATAAAAATACAAGTACAAATTGCGCTAATAATGCTTTTGCTATAAGCTTTTTATCAACTTTCTCTTTATTTTCAGAGAAAAGATATAGTCCAGATATAACAACAATAATTCCTAAGATATTTAATAATAATGTCATGATAATCTCCTTTTCAAAAATTTTATAATTTACAATTTATTGCCTTTAGTATAATATCAAATAGAAAACTGTACAAAATATGACATATGTCACATTTTTGTATATTATTTTTTAAGGAGAAAATAATGTTAAAAATAAACGATAATAAAAAATTAAATTACTATATTAATAAATATAATATAAATGAAATATTCTCAAGTGATATATATCCTTATATGGAGATACATCATTTCAAGAAAAATGAACATATTTGTTTATCTGGGGAAGAGCTAAAGTATTTATATTTGTTTGTTGAAGGAAAGTCAAAAGTATATATTACTACACCAAATGGAAAATCTCTTTTGGTTAGGTTTTACTCACCAGTTCAAATAGTCGGTGAAATAGAACTCTTAAACAAAATTGAGTTTCAATGCAATATCCAAGCAATTAGAGATTGTATCTGTATAGCAGTTCCTAGAAAAATAATAGAGGAAAAATATTTAAAAGATTCAAAATTTCTACATTATATCTCAACACATTTGGCATTAAAGCTAGCTAGTTTATCAGTATCAAACTCAGTAAATATTCTTTATCCATTAGAAAATAGATTGGCAAGCTACATTTTAGCAAGTTATACAAGTGAAGATAGCAATAATACAGAAAATTTAACACAAATAGCAGAGTTTTTAGGAACAAGTTATAGACATTTATTGAGAGTAGTAAAAGAATTTGAATTAGAAAAAATTATAAAAAGGGATAATAAAAAGTTGGTAATATTAGATAAAGATAAATTGGAAGACTTAGCAGGAGATTTATATCAATAGAGAAATCTTTATTCTAAAGACCTTTTACAAGATAATTTTTTTGAACTATATAAAGAAATCTTTATCATAAAATTCCTTAAATATGTAGATTTCTTTGAAACGCATTAACGGAAATTATATTTATCCACAAGATAAAATTGATTATAATTTCCTACGCGTTATAAAAAGCGGGAACCCAGAAGTTCCCGCCCTATAAGTAAAATTATTATATTTAAATGGTTATCATATTTATATCAAATTCGCTATATCCAACTCAACTGCCACAAAACTCAGTGCCAATTTCATTTTCAACAACTATTTAACATTTTCAATAATTACATCTATTTAATATCTTAAACAAGTATAATTATTTAATCTCTTAAATAACTATTTAACTTGATCTATTATCTTATTTATATCACTTTCAATATTAGCTATTTTGCCAGCGCACTCAGCTTCATCTTGCCCTTTAACAGCAACATAGAATTTAAGTTTTGGCTCAGTTCCAGATGGTCTAACCGCTATCCAAGAACCGTCTTCTAAGAAGTATTTTAATACATTAGATTTTGGTAAATCATCTATACCTTTTTGATAGTCTTTTAAATCGACAACTTTTGTATTATTAAATTCTTTTATGTCGTTTTCTCTAAAATAAGTTATTATTTCTTTTATTTTAGCAAGACCTTCTATACCTTTTAAAGTTAATGATATAGTTTTTTCTTTGAAATATCCGTATTTTTTGTATAATTCTTGTAATCCTTCATATAAGCTCATGCCTTTATCATAATAGTAAGCAGCCATTTCAGAGATTAATAATGATGCAACAACACCGTCTTTATCTCTCGCATGAGTACCAACTAAGTAACCGTAACTTTCTTCATATCCGAATAAGTAAGTTCTGTCGCCACTTTCTTCAAATGATTTTATTTTTTGACCTATAAATTTGAATCCAGTAAGAACATTTATAACGTCTAAGTTGTTAGCTCTAGCTATATCAGCACCAAATTCTGAAGTTACTATAGTCTTAACTAAAGTAGCTTTAGGGTCTAATTTATTTTCTTCTTTTGAACTTTCTATTATATAATTAGTAAGCATTGCTCCGATTTGGTTACCAGTAAGAAGTGCATAATCACCAGTAGTAGTTTTAACAGCAACCCCAACTCTATCGCAGTCTGGGTCAGTTGCTATAACTAAGTCAGCACCTTCAGCTTTTGCAAGTGCAATACCTCTTGTTAAAGCTTTGTGTTCTTCTGGGTTTGGATATTCAATTCCAGCAAAATTTGGATCTGGATTTTGTTCTTCAGGAACAACTATCACATTTTCAAACCCAACTTCAGCTAAAGCACGAGTAACAGGCACATTTCCAGTTCCACAAAGTGGAGTGTAAACTATTTTGAACTCTTTTCCAACTTTTTTAACTAACTCTGTTTTAATAACTTGAGTTTTAACAGCTTCGATAAATGCAGTATCTTGCTTGTCATCTAACATAACAACTAAATCCTTTTGTTCATCTTTTATAGTTGGTATAGTAGAATAATCAGTTATTGCATTAACTTCAGCAGTAATTGCAGATGCGATTTCAGGCATAACTTGTGCCCCATCTTCCCAATAAACTTTGTATCCATTGTATTCTGGTGGGTTGTGGCTAGCAGTAATCACAATTCCCGCAATAGTATGTAATTTTCTAACAGCAAAAGATAACTCAGGAGTAGTTCTTAAAGAATCAAATATATAAGCCTTAATTCCACAAGCAGCTAAAGTATTAGCAGCTTCAAGACAAAACTCTCTAGACATATGTCTATTGTCATGAGCAATAACAACTCCTCTTTCTTTTTCTTCCTCTGTAGTATTTTTTATAATATAATTAGCAAGACCAAAAGTCGCTCTTCTAACAGTATATATATTTATTCTGTTAGTCCCAGCAGCTATAATTCCTCTAAGCCCCGCAGTACCAAATTCTAAATCTGTATAAAATCTGTCTTCAATTTCTTTTTCATTTCCCTTAATATTTTCAAGTTCTTTTTTAGTATCGGCATCGAAATAATCACTTTCAAGCCATTGATTGTAAATCTCCATGTAATTCATTTATTTTCCCTCTTTCAATTCTTAAAACTTTATAATTTTTTTCGATAAATCATTTTTCCAATATTATATTATTTGCTTTTATTGTATTATTTACCTTTTTCTAATATTTAAAATGTTTACCCTTATGTATATTGTATATTGTTTTGCTCCTGTAGTAAATATAAATATTCTCTGATATCGTTTTCTCGAGAGAAAAATTTTACATTTTTTGGAATGAAATTTCCATACCTCTATCTCTTTATAAAAATCATCCCCTCATCTAAATCTCTATCTCATCTATTCTATCTAAACATCTCTTCCTTCTATTTGATCTATCTTATCTATCTCATTCACATCCTTCCCCTACCTCACCTTATTTTAAATCTCCATCCTACTTTTTCCTCTAAAAAAAAGGAGCCCTAAAGCCCCTCTTTTCATTATGTACGTAAATAGAAAAATCAATTTTACTATTTAACTCCAGTAATCTTATTATATATCTTCATATAAGTCTCAGCCACTTCTTCAGGCGAAGCCTCTTTAACTTTCTCCTTATCTACTACAGTAGTATAATATAACTCAGTAAGTTCATACGCAACGTCCTTCGCATTTCTTTGAGAAGATCCAGTCACTCTTTGTTCAGCCATAATTTTCTGCCTCCTTAATTTCTACAATATTAAATTAATATATAACATATTTTTTCTTTATAGCTATTATATATTATTTAGTCAATATGTGAATCATTTTTTTATAATTATTCAAAAAATCTTTCGTAATATTATAATTCTCGCTCTCCTCATAACTCACACGTTCGATATTTTTCTTAATTTCATATATAAAACTCTTCGGATACTCCATCAAAATCAGCGAATGCGTCGCAATTATAAACTGTCTGCTCCCCTTGACAAGCTCATCCATTCGCGAAATCAAACTCATCTGTCTAATCGGCGACAAAGGCGCTTCCGGTTCATCCAATATATATAGCCCATTTCCCCTAAACTTATTCATAATAAGAGCAAAAAAAGACTCCCCATGCGATCCATCATGAAGCGACTTTCCACCATAACTCTTCAAAAAATCCCCTGGAATCTCCTTACTATCTACACCATCAATAATCCTATCATCTTACAACAATTTTTGATTTATGATGAATCTATATATATTTTAATACTAAAAAGTATACCCTTTTAACAAAATTATTCGCCAACCCAAAAACAATAAATTCCATTATTAAATATATTTAACAAATTTTAACCTGTAATTGATAAAAAATATCTCCATTTTTTCTTTAAAAAATTAAATAAAAAAAACACGATAATTAAATTATCGTGCAAGGGTGGGTTAAATTATTTAAGCTATTGCTAAATTTACATTTATATAACAACATTTCTTACTTATAATAGTATATTATCTTACATATTAAATCAATTCATTATACGACAAACTCATTCCATTTTGGAATAAATTTTTAAAAACCAATTCTATTTTATAATGAATTTATGATTTAACTATTAATTATTTTATAGATATTAAATCTTCACTTGATAATATTACACTATGTATCTCTAAAATGCAAAATTTTCTACAAAATTAAACCACACACTTTGTTAAAAAATAATTTCTTTTATGATATTTTTCTCACAATCATTTAAATATTATAATCCCATAATCCATATAACCTTTATCCCCATCTTCTCAACCATATGAGTATATTTAACAACTTTGTGATAACTGAATATATTTTTTCAATCTGGATATACTCAAAAAAACGTGTATTACACCATAAAATAACAAACAATAAAATTTTATGAATATCAGTAATATAAATGTTTTTAAGTTCAAAATTAACAAAATATTATTAAAAAAGGTAGGAAAAAATATGTTAAAACAAAAAGAACCTGTTGTATTCGAACCTAAAAATTTAGAATCTTTAATTCAAGGACTAGATAAAAAAGATCTAGAATCTTTAATAAAAATAATAAAATATAAAATAGAGTCTGCATATACCCCCTATATCTATCGTGATAAAATTTTAAATTATAATGACATAATTTTGAATAATGAATCGAAAAATGTAAAATTTAAAACTTCTAAAGAAGTTAAAGATGCCAAAGAGTTTAAAAATTGCAAAACTATAGAAGAGGCAAAAAAATCACTAGCTTATTTAGATGGCATATATGAAAGAGAAGATGAACTTTTTAGAAAAAGATTTAAAAATGATTTAAAGTGTCCAAAATGCGGTAGTTTTGACTTAAATAAAAATGGAAAAACTAATCAACGTCAACGATATATTTGCAAAAATTGTAGAACTACGTTTGATGAAAGAAGTTTTTCTCCACTTTCCAATACTAAATTAAGTCTAGATACATGGTTAAAATATTGTCAATTTATGATAGAAGGTGGCACAATAAAATACTGTGCTCAAAAAGTTGGTGTAAGCATCCCAACATCATTTTTTATGAGACATAGAATTTTAGATGTAATAAATCTATCCCTGAGAGATCAAGTATTTGAAGGTATCGTCTGCACAGATCATTGTTTTATAAATGAGTCATTTAAAGGCATGAGCCCTAAAAAAGACATAACAGAAGATACATATTTTTCGAATTTTGAATATGAATTTATATCTCATACAGGTGGCTCTCTTTTTATGAATAAGAACTACTTTTTAAAAGATCCAGAAAAATATATAAAACCAATGCAGGTTGAAATTAATACAGCAATTGACAGAAGCGGACATGTACTTACAAGAATAGTAGAAAATACTTATTTTAATGTTTTTAGTAAGGAAAAATATCAAGATATGTTATCATTTTTCGAAAACAGGGTCAATAAAAATGTAACTATATGTTCTTTTATGCAATCTACATATATACATACTGCTAAAAAACTAAACTTAAGATTTAAAAAAGCAAAAAGTAGAATGGATTCATCTTTTTATACAGTAAAACATGTAAATATGTACCATAGAGGTTTATGTAAGTGGCTAGCTAACTTCCATGGTGTATCTACTAAATATTTAAATAATTATCTCTCATGGTTTTCTTTTTTATTTATTGCACATAGATTGAGTAAAACTTCGAGAATAGTAGACTTATTTATGGAATTTGCGACAAAAAACTTATCTATTACTAAAAAACAAATTCAAGATAGAAAAGTAGAATTTATATAAATTAACTTAAATAATTACATCAAACAAACAATTTTATAGTACAAATTTATAGTACAAAAATTTGAATCATTTATCACAAAGTTGTTAAATATACTCACAGTGGTTTTGGAGGGTGATATATACTATATTCGCAATTACTATTTAATAAGGTTATTAATATTGATAAATTAAGGTTTATAAAATAATAATTATTAATTTTTACATTAAATATTGAATTTATTAAGTAGCATTTACCTTAAATGCCTTGTAAGAGTGTGCCTTTTTGTAAAAAAAGAAGCATTACAAATTATATTTTTCAATGCTTCTTTTTTATTAATAACAAATTAGTTACATATTAAATTAAGTAGGTTATCATTTGGTGGAACGATTGGGAACACGTTTATATCGTGATCTATTTTACATTCCACAAATACTGGTTTGTCTAATATTAAACTACCTAGTATTTCGTTTAATTCCTCTAGATTTTGTGCTTTGTGACCTTCGATTCCATATGCATTTGCAAGCATTATGTAATCTGTTTTATCGTATATATCTGTTTCTGAATATCTCTTATCTGAGAATAAGTTTTGCCATTGTCTAACCATTCCTAGTGCATTGTTGTTGAATAATAGTATTACTATAGGAAGATTTTGTGTTGCAACTGTTGCAAGTTCATTGCAGTTCATTTTAAAGCTACCGTCTCCTGTTACTAATAACACGTTTTTTTCTGGAGTTCCTAATTTTGTTCCTATTGCTCCTCCTAGACCAAATCCCATTGTGCCTAGTCCACCTGATGTTATATAGCTTCTTCCTTCTTCAAATTGCCAGTATTGTGCTGTCCACATTTGATGTTGGCCGACGTCTGTGACTACTGTTGTGTTTTTGCTTCCTAATTTTTTATTAAATGCTTCTAATATATTTTTCGGATGGAATGCCTTTTCATCTATTTTATGACCAGTGTCTTTAAATCCATCTATTTCTTTTAACCATGCTGTGTTGTCTTTTTCTTCTACTTTTTCTAAAAGACCACTAAGCACGTCACTTAAATCTCCCACTAATTCTATTTCGGCTTGGATATTTTTGCTCATTTCTGATGAATCTATGTCTATTTGTATTACTTTTGCATTTTTTGCAAATTCATCTTTGTTTCCTATTACTCTATCACTAAAGCGAGCACCTATAGATATAACTAAATCTGAATTTGATATAGCTAAATTTGCTTCTCTGCTTCCGTGCATTCCTACAAGTCCTAAAGAAAGCGGATTTGCTCTATCTATTCCGCCAAGCCCCATAAGCGTATTTAGTACTGGCGTATTTATTTTTTGTGCAAATTCTTTTAGTAGTTTATACTGATCTACTGATTTTACTCCTCCACCTGCGTATATTATAGGTCTTTGAGATTGTTTTATTAAATTAGCAGCACCCTGTAATTTGCTTTTAGTTTCATTTTCTTCTTTTATTTGGAATTCGTCTTTTGTTTTTTTATTTTGACATGATGGCACATAATCGTCCATGTTGTAATCTAAATCTGTAACTTGTAAGTTTTTAGGTATATCTATAAGAACTGGACCTTTTCTTCCTTCATTTGCGATTATAAACGCTTCTCTTATTATGTTAGGAAGGTCCTCTAATTTTCTAACTAAGAAATTATGTTTTGTTATAGAGTAAGTCACCCCTGTTATGTCTATTTCTTGGAATGTGTCTTTACCAAGAAGACTTGTTCCAACTTGCCCTGATATTATGACAAGAGGTGATGAATCCATATATGCAGTGGCTATTCCAGTAACTGCATTTGTAGCTCCTGGGCCTGATGTTATTACGCATACACCTGTTTTTCCAGAAGTTCTCGCATATCCATCTGCCGCATGAACAGCACCTTGTTCGTGTGATGTCCTAATATGTTTTATTTTGTCTGTATAATCGTATAATGCGTCGTATATAGGTATTACAGTACCTCCTGGATAACCAAACATAGTGGTTACGCCTTCTTTTATTAGACATTCTATTATTAGATTAGCACCTTGCATCTTGACTCGTCCCCCTTAAAATATTTTCGTCATATAAACTTTAGTCATTATAAGAAATTCCGTATTTTCATTTTATTTGCCTCTGTTATTTATTAGTTTTCAGTTATTGCATTAATTATTTTTCCAAGTTAAAATTTTATTTAAAGTTATCTATTTTTTATTTTTTTATAATATCGATTATTAATTATTTTTACCAAGTTTTAAAATTATCTATTTAAGAGTATTTAAGTATTATCCCTCTTAATTTTACCAATATTCCGAAACTACATGAGATAATACTTAAATTTTTATATTAAAAGCTCTAATTATTTACCAATTATTTTATTTACCAATTATTTTTTTAAGAAAGTCATCATGCTTCTTAATTGTCTACCTGTTTCAGATATTTGAGAACTGTATTGTTCTTCTCTCATTGCATGGAATTTTTTGCATCCGCTTTCACTTTCAGCTATGAAGTCTTTAGCGAATTTACCGCTTTGTATATCAGCTAATACTTCTTTCATTGCAGTTTTTGAAGCTTCACCTATAACTTTTTTACCTGATACATATCCACCATATTCAGCAGTTTCACTTACTGAATAGTTCATTCTTTCAAGTCCACCTTCATACATTAAGTCAACTATTAATTTCATTTCATGTAAACATTCGAAGTAAGCTATTTCTGGTTGGTATCCAGCATCTACTAAAGTCTCAAAGCCTGCTTTTATTAATTCTTCGCAACCACCGCAAAGAACAGCTTGTTCACCAAATAAATCTGTTTCAGTTTCTTCTTTGAATGTAGTTTCAAGAACACCAGCTCTAGTACCACCTATACCTTTTGCATAAGCTAAAACTGTTTCTTCAGCTTTTCCAGTGTAGTTTTGGTATACTGCAAATAAATCTGGAACACCGCTTCCTTCTTTATATACGCTTCTTACTAAGTGACCTGGTCCTTTCGGAGCAACCATTATAACGTCTACATATTCTGGTGGAGTTATATATCCAAAATGTATATTAAATCCATGAGCAAATGCTAGTGTTTGACCTTCTTTTAAATTATCTTTTATACTTTCAGCATATACTATTCTTTGAACTTCGTCTGGTAATAAGCACATTACAACATCCCCTGCTTTAGTAGCATCTGCAACACTTAATACTTCGAATCCATCTTCTTTAGCTCTAGCTGCTGATTTTGATCCATCATGTAAACCAACTACTACATCTACACCACTATCTCTTAAATTTTGTGCATGTGCATGGCCTTGACTACCATATCCTAGTATTGCAACTTTTTTCCCTTTTAATGCGTCCATACTTACATCTTTGTCATAAAACATTCTCATCTCTGAAAATCCCCCTTGTTATTTATATATATTAATTATTTTTATTGATAAAACTATAAAAATAGATTATCCTCTTTATTTATTTAAACCTTATACAATTTTATATTTTGTATATTAAGGTTTATTATCATATTTTTTTATTTTTTATATCATTTTAGCTTTTATACATTATTTTTTTAATACATTGCTGTTGATAAGTATTATATATGATTTTACCATTTTTTCAATATATTTTCTTTTGTTGTCGAAATTTTCGTTTTATTATAATATTTTGACTTTTTAAGCAAAAACCATATATCACCAGTGTCTTTTAACTTATATTGCTGTAATATTTTGATTATTCTCTATATTAACCATCTATATATTATTATCTCTATATTATTGAACTTGTAAATCAGTAACATCATATAATTTTCTCATATGGTTTACTACTTCTTCTAATGAAGTTTGATCTTCATTTATTGTAAGCCACATTCCTGATTCTTCTTGACTCATACTTATTTGTTCAACACATAATTCTTTTCTTCTTAATGTCATGGCTACTCTTAAAAATGAATCCATACCTTGATTTAATTTTGCATATACGTTTCTTTTCATAATATTTACCCCCTATAAATTCTTTGAAATTTACTAAACCTTTTTAAATTTTTTTCAAATTAGTGAGCTTTATAGGAATTTTGAGTATAAAAAAAACTTTCTCCTATATAAGCAACACTTTATCACTCATAAGGACGAAAGTTATATTCCGCGGTACCACCTTATTTATAGCCATACTAATAAATGACTATCCCTCATTTTTCTAGTCAGAGCAAATCTTAACTATAGCTATGTAACGTTAGCACACGTCCATATTTAATAAGTCACCCGTTCAACATGGAAGCTAGGAGTGATCATTATATGTTCAAACTAACATCGGTTCTCAGCAATCCCGACTCTCTGTAATTAATTAACGAACATTTTTGTCTCCGTCAAAGCTTTTATTTGTTTCTCATTTATTATAGTTATATTATATTTACTATAACATTCAAAGTCAATCAGTTTTTTGGAAGTTTTTTGAAAATTTATCATATTCACAAAAAACTTAATTTTAATTGATTTAAAATTCATAATTGAAGATAAAATTTCAAAAATTAAATCAAAATTTGTAATTTTTGATTTAAAGTAAAAAGCTATTATTAATAATCACTAATAATCACAAGATAAACTTATAATTATTTTCTTTTAACCACACTACTATTTCATTATAATTTGGAATTATCTTTTCAATCGCTTTATAAAATTCCTTTGAATGGTTCATGTGAAGTATATGACAAAACTCGTGCACAATTATATAATCAATCGCCTCAACTGGAAGCATCGAAATTTTTGAATTTATATATATTGTCTTTTTAGTATTACAACTGCCCCAGATTTTTTTCTGCTCCTTGACCTTAACAATCTCCGGCTCAATTTTTCTAAAGTCCTCACTTCTTTTTCTTAAAAAATCTATTCTATCCATTAAGACTTCTTCACTTTGAATCTTATACCACTTCTTCAAGCTTTCTTTCAGATAATCCTTATCCCAATTATTTGTTCTAATTTCAATATTGGCGCCTCTCAATTCTATATAGTTATAGTTTCTATTATTTTGATTATCGATATTTTTATCTTTTATTATCTTCAGATATCGCGGCTTCCCCATATAATAATAAACCTCATCATCAACATAATTTCTCTTCATAAAAGAATCATCAAAATCCTTAAATCCATTTAACTTAGATAAAATCCAATTTGTATTTTTATTAAGAATCTTCTCAATCACCTCTTTTGAAACTTTATTTGGGGCAATTATTTGTATCTTATCTTTGGGCATAACCTTTATTGTCACACTCTTCCTATTTCTATATATAACATCAACAGGCAACTTTTTATTTTCATAATTAAATTTTATCTCATCCATATTCTATCCTATTCCTCCTAAAAGGATTCCCGCGATAAATACAAATATTGTTAAAAATACAAAAACGTATTTTGCGCTGATTTCGAATAGTTTACCTAGTTTTTTATCTGTACCACATTCTATCTCACATTTTGCCTTTTCGATTCCAATAACCCAGAAGAACATAACTGCTGCTATAAATGCCCCGATTGGGATTATATAAATTGATACAAAGTCCATAAGCACTCCAAGATTATTTCCATCTTCTGCAAATAAGCCAAATATAAAGGCAGCTCCCACGACTATAAAAACAGAAAGTTTTCTTTTTAATTTAAATGTACTTTGCACAGCTTCTATTGGAACTTCTAATAAATTCATAAGAGAAGTTATTGATGCGAATAAAACAGATATAAAGAATATCACTCCGAATAATCTACCAAATGGCATCAATTTAAATACTGATGGTATTGTTATAAATAAAAGCGGTGGTCCTGATGCAGGGTCTAGGTTAAATGCAAAAACTGCTGGTATTATAACAAGCCCAGCCAAAAATGCCCCCAATGTATCAAATATTACTGTGTTTTTTGCACTAGACATGATATCGACATCTCGTTTTAGATAACTTCCATAAACTATCATCCCAGACCCAGCAAGTGATAGTGAGAAAAATGCCTGACCTAAGGCATAAATCCAAGTTTTTGGCTCCATTAAAGAAGACCATTTTGGAACTACTAAATATTTTATCCCTTCAAATGCTCCATCTAGCATAAATACTCTTACCATAACGATTACAAATAGTATATAAAATGCAGGCATCATTATTTTATTCATAGTTTCGATACCTTTAGATATTCCTGAAATAAGTACGATCGATACTAAAATAAGTGCTAACAAATGCCAAATTATGCTTCCAAAAGGACTTGCCAATTCTCCAAAATAAGCACCACTATCTGCTGCACTCATTGCACTTCCTGTTATAAATCCTCCTAAAAATCTTAAAAACCATCCAACTACAACTGCATATCCAACAGCTATTCCAAATGCACCTATAACTGGTATTATTCCTAAAAATCCTCCCCAACTTTTGTTTCTAGTTTCTAGTGCTTTTTTAAAAGAACCAATTGGCCCCGTTTGAGTCATCCTTCCAAATGCAAACTCACCCATAAGACCAGTGTAGCCCAAAAGCACGATAAATATAATATAAGGAATTAAAAATGCAGCTCCTCCAAATTGACCTACTCTATAAGGGAACAGCCAAATATTCCCCATACCAACAGCAGAACCTATACAAGCAAGTATAAATCCCGTCTTCGATGTAAAACTGTCGCGTATTTCATTATTTTCATTATTTGACATCGACATCCTCCTCCTTTTTTAAGTGTATACAAGTAAAATACTCTACTATAATCATATTCTATCATAATAATCACTAACACTCTATATAAAGAAATCTTTATTCTAAATACCTTAAAGATGTAGATTTCTTTGAAGGTTATCGCACTTGCTACGCCAAGTGCTAAAAACACATAAACGGAAATTATACTTATCATAATTTATAAATGAATATAATTTCCTATGTGTTATAAAACAATTTATACCCTATTTCTATTTATATATTTCATAGGTTTATTTATTGCATTTAAAATTTTATAGTACTACTATAAATATGGGGGTGTTCACTTTGAAAAAGGGATATTTATATATAGCTTTAAGTACTTTCTTTTTCAGCACTATGGAAATATCTTTAAAACTAGTCGCGGGGAATTTCAATTCAATTCAAATGACAGTATCTCGTTTTTTTGTCGGCAGTTTAGTTTTATTACCATTTGCTATAAAACACTTAAAAGCTATCGAGGTCAAACTAGAAAAAAAGGACTTACTTCAATTTTCTTGGCTTGGATTTGTATGCATAGTAATAAGTATGATATTATATCAACTCGCAGTAATGCATACAAAAGCATCTGTCGTTGCTTCAATTTTCAGTTGCAATCCTATATTCGTATTGTTCTTTGCACATTTATTATTAAAAGCAAATATTTACAAACATAATATAATAGCACTTATACTACAAATAATAGGAATCCTATTTATAATAAATCCATTTGCAACTAAATTATCAGTCTTAGGTATTATACTTACAATATTAGCAGCACTTACATTTGCATTTTACGGAGTTTGTGGAAAAAAATCTACACAGAAATTTGGAGGCACTATTGTAACTTGCTTTAGTTTTATATTTGGAAGCTTGGAACTTTTGCTTCTTGTATTTATAAGCCATATAAGCGGTGTTGATGACTTATTAATATCAAATAATCTCGATACATTTGCAAACGTTCCACTACTAAGTGGATACACATTATCTAGCATACCAGTATTTATCTATATCGCTGTCGGTGTAACTGGAATGGGATATTGTTTTTACTTCTTAGCGATGGAATACACAGATGCAAATACAACTTCACTTATATTCTTCTTTAAACCTATAATCGCTCCAATCTTAGCGTTTATAATTTTAAAAGAAGTTATCCCAGTAAATATGATAATCGGTATTTTATTTATATTAACTGGTTCAATCTATACAATATTATGTACGATGAAACTTCAACATAATATGGATCATCAAATAGCTTAATAATTAGGGTGAATACAATAAAGTTTTGTATTTGCCCTTTTTTATATTATAATATTGTTACATATATTTGGAAAACAGGAGGGTATCATGCAAGAAATATTAAAAAATGAAACTGAGGAAAAGGTGTATAGCACTTTAGATAAATTAAATATAAAATACGATAGAGTCGACCATAAACCTGTATTTACTGCTGAAGAAGCAAAATCATGTGTGACTGGTTTAATAAAAGGGGTTCGTTGCAAGAATTTATTTTTACAAGATACAAAGAAAAATTACTATCTTTATTTTATAACAGATACTAAAAAAGCTGATTTAAAATTGCTAAGAGATCAAATAAATAGTACAAGACTTAGTTTTGCAAGCGAGGAAAAGTTATATGAAATGCTTAAATTAACTAAAGGTTCAGTAACTCCGCTTGGCGTTGTAAATGATGAGTCTAATAAAGTTATCGTTTTACTTGATAAAGACAACAAAGATACAAATGTTCTTTTACACCCACAATTTAACACAACTACTTTATCTATTAAATACAGCGATTTAATTCGATTTATTGAATACTGTGGAAATAAATATATAGAGGTTTAATATAGAGTTATATATATTAGACTCTAGAGTTTTAATATAAAATAATTTTGTATAAAGCTGATTATAATTTCCTATGCGTTATTAAAAAATGTGCCCTTATGATTTTAATAATCTAAATCAGGGGCACATTTCTATTTTAAATAGGAGATGGCTATTTTATAAATTCTATTATCTTTTTATATTTTCAGCTTTTCTTATTTTAAAATAATAATATATAGTCGCAATAACACTTCCGATTAAGCAATCTAATATATCAAACATAGTATCTGTAAGCCCGCCAGCTTGACAATCAAATCCTAAATATCTGTCTAAACCAAATTCGATAAGTTCCCAAATACTCGCAATACCCATACTGAACATAAACATATATATTACGAAAAATATTCTCTTTCTAGGTATATCTGTTTCATTCTGGCTAAAATAAAATAGTATCCTCGCTACCATACATCCGATAAATCCAGATGTTATATGAAGCACATCATCGAAATGATTAAATCTGTAAAAATCGAAACATGTCCCGCCAAGTATAGATATCGCTATAAAAATTATTAGAGTATTTACAAGCAAGTTTCCAAATAGATGTTTATATTTTTTATTTAATATTATTAGTATTATAATTCCTATTAAACTTAAAATAGATACAATAATTGAGCGAAAATTTCTTACTGTAACAAAATACACTATACATGATGCATAGATTAAATATATTGTGATATGGATTATACTAAATATATTTTGCTTTTTCATAGTAAAATATCTCCTTATTGTTATTATCTATTTAGTATTTGGTTAATACAGAATTTTATTCATAAACAAAAAATACCTCTATAAAGAGTTTGACCGAAATCAACTTTCTATACAAGTATTTTTGTGTTTATCTTAATATATTTAATTTAATTTATTTTAAATATCGCCTTTAAGCCCTATTTCTTCTGCAACTTCACGCATTCCCAAAATAGTTTCTTCAATAACTTCATTTAATTCTTTATTTAACATTTGACATCCATTTTCGATTACTTCTCTATTTACACCAGCTGCAAATCCTTTAGATTTATATTTTTTCTTAACTGATTTAACAGTTATGTCTAATACACTCTTTGATGGTCTCATTATTGCAGCAGCTGTTATAAGTCCAGTAAGTTCATCTATAGTATATAAAACTTTTTCCATATCAGTTTCTGGTTTTACATCATTTACAAGTCCATATCCATGGCTTATTATAGCGTGAATTACTTCTTCATCTATTCCTTTTTCATTTAATATTTCTATTGTTTTTTTGCAATGTTCTTCTGGATATAATTCATAATCTACATCATGTAATAATCCTACAACTCCCCATTCATCAGGGTTTCCATTATATAATTTTGCAAAATGTCTCATTACCCCTTCAACAGTCAATCCATGTTTTATTAAATGTTCATCCTTATTATATTCTGTGAAAATTTCCCATGCTTTTTCTCTTGTTGGATACATTTAGATTACCTCCGTTATTTATTATTGTTTATTTTTTAGCGATATTCAGTTTATTCTTCTATTATTTTCAACATTTTTTCAAATAAGTACTCTAACATATAGTATGTTGTTTCATAATGTACAAATTTAAGTATATTGTCAGTCCATAAAACTTTGATTTCTGATTCAAAATCTGAATCTTCATCATAGTATACAAACATAACTTTTATGTAGTCAAAAATATCTATTATATATCCCACATCACCATTGTCTATTTTTATTCCACCTAGCTCTTTACATGCCTTTTCTAATTTATCAATCTTTCCTGAAAATGCTTTGGCATTTTTTAAAAATATCCAGCTATTTCTCTGTTTATTTCCTGCATTTGCAACTTCCTTAAGTCCAGTTGGAGCAACAAAGTTTTTACTTGCCTTTAGCTCCTCCTTTGAAAGATTTTTCAAATTATCAAGCAAATCTAAAATAGACATTATTTCATAAAATCCAGCATCTATATATGTCGAATTTTCTTCAATTCTTTGAATTTCTGAAGATTTTTTCCCAAGTCTATATTCATTATTTATAAATTTTACATATAAATACTCATTATCTTGTTTTAAATCTAATTTTTTAACAATATCTTCAAAGTCAAACGTCAAAAAAGCTTCTCTAGCCACATCAGATTTTATTTCGTAATTTGATACTTTTATCTTCATTTTTATTCCCCTTTCAAAGTTTTTTATTTTTATAACTTGATTATATATATATGCTATATTTCAAAACTCAAACCTCATAGAATTATAATATATACCTCAGCAATCCCCTCATTTTAAATATTTAGATTTGTCTATAAATTCATTAAATAAATTATATTCTTTTTTAACATTTTTATCAACTAAAAAAGCATACCACTATTAAGTGATATGCTTTTTCTTTTATATTAAATTACAATTTCTAAACTTAAAACCAAATATATCAATCTTTTAAATACACTTAGCTAATTAAAATCTTTGCACGTCAGATTTTTCTCTTAAAGAGTTTACTTGATCTAAATATTTGTCAGCAAGGATTCTATTTACTATTTCTTCTCTAGAATCTTCTAATGATTTTTGTTCAGTTTTCTTATTAGTTACTTTAACTATTTCATATCCGAATGGTGTTTCGAATACATCTGAAACTTGACCTTTTTCTAATTTAAATGCTTCTTTTGTAAACTGTGCATTTTTAGAATCTTTTGTAAAATATCCTAAATATCCGCCTTTTTTACCTGAACTTTTATCATCAGAGTTTTCTTTTGCTATTTTTTCAAAATCTCCACCATTTTTTATTTCTTTAAGTAAAGATTCTGCTTTAGATTTTAATTCTTCTTTTTTAGAATCATCTACAGGTTTGTTGTTATCATCTAAAGTTGACACTAATATATGATAAGCTTCTACAGATTCTTCTTTAAAATCGTCTTTGTGTTCTTTGTAATATTTTTCTACTTCTTTATCAGTAACTTTTAAGTCTTGTTCAAAGTTTTCTCTATATTTTTGAACTGCCAAGTCTTTTTTGATTGTTTCTTTTAAATAATCTTCATCAACACCAGCGTCGTCTAATAGTTTTTTATATTCTTGATTTGTATCTAACATTTTTTCTATTTGAGAATATTTTTGATTGACTTCATCATCAGTTACTTTTATTTTTTCTTTTTGCGCTTGTTGATATACAACTTCGTTGTCTATCATATAAGATATTACTTCTTGTTTGATTTTATCATCGTTGTCTTTTGATTCTTTGAATTGTGCTAAATAATTAGCATCTGTATAACTTTGTGTAGCAGTTAATATTGATTTAACCTTATCTACTTCTTCATTTGAAAATTCTGTTTCTCCTACTTTAAATGCATTTGAGTTAGAACATCCAATCATAGAAAAACATAATACCATTACTAAGCCTAAATATAATACTTTTTTCAACCTATCCACCTACCTCTAGTTTTGACTTCCTAATTTACCATTCCAATAGTTTTCTTCTTGTTGTGATTGGCCTATTGGAAGGATTTCATAACCTTCTGATTTTAGATATTTTATAATATCATCTAAAACAGCAACAGTTTGTTTTCTTTCATGGATTAAAAGTACTATTTCATCACCTTTTGCGTACTTTTTAATAGTTGATAGTAATTGGCTTGAAGTAGATTTCCAGTCTTCAGAATCTAAAGTCCAGTCCCATAACTTATAACCAGCATTTACGATATTATCGTAAGAAGCTTGTGAAGTATATGGTTTACTTCCAAATGGTAGTCTTATTAAATCAGAAGTTTCGCCAGTTATACTTTTGAAAGTTTCTTGACAAACATCAAACTCTTCTTTTGCAGACATATCAGTTTTATATAATTTGTGTATATCGTGAGTTACACTGTGAAAACCTATTGCGTTTCCTTGTTTTAATGTGTTTTTTACTTGCTCTGGAAAAGCTTTCATATTCCCATCTACCATGAAGAATGTAGCGTTGACATTGTTATCTTTTAATATTTTAACCATCTCGTCATTATACTCAGATGGACCATCATCTATAGTTATATAAGCAACTTTACCATAAGTTTTTGTCGGACCCTTATTTATTTCTTTTGATGAATCGTAAATTACGTCAGATAACGTTGTAGATGTTAATGTTGCATTTCTTTCATAATCATTTTCATTTGTACTTTTGTTATTTGAACATCCTGTTACAGCAAATAAAGACATTGCAATTATAGATATTGCAATTAATTTATTTTTTAATTTCAAAATAATTCCCCCTTCACGCTTTTTAATGTATATTTTTAATACAAACGTAGTATATCTGCATTTTTTATTTTACTATATCCATCCTTTATAATCAATGTAAAAACATTAACAATAATGTAACAAAATTGCAAGATTTATCGAATTTTATCAAGACAAAACAAGAGTAAGAGACAATAAAAAACAATATTTTTTCTTATCTCTTACTCTTGTTTTGGTTATTTAAATTTTTTTGAAATACTATTAACTTATTTGTTTAAATTTAATTTTTTATTAGGCATTATTTTGTAATCAAAATTTTTATTTTTCCATAATTGGATTAAAAAAACATGAATAATTTCCAGTATGACAAGCAACCCCTGTTTGTTTAACTAAAACAAGTAAAGAATCTGCATCACAATCATAATATAATGCTTCTACTTCTTGAATATTCCCAGAAGTTAATCCTTTAGTCCATAATTCTTGTCTACTTCTGCTAAAGTAGCAAGCCTTTTTTTCTTCTAAAGTTTTTCTTATTGATTCTTCATTCATATATGCAAGCATCAATACTTCTTTTGTATTTACATCTTGTGCAATCGCAGGAATTAATCCCCTTTCGTCGAATTTTAATTTTTTTATAGCTTCAAAATCTATTTTTTTATTTAAGTTATTTTCCATTTTCATTTCCCCATATTTATTATTTGTTGTTTATGTAAAATTATATTCTTATTTCTACTGTGTAAGTTTCTTTTTTTACTTTTTCTATATAAATTTATATTCTAACTTCTACACCTTGTTTTTTCATATATTCTTTCAAATCTTTTATCTTTATTTCGCCAAAGTGGAAAACTGATGCTGCAAGTATTCCATCTGCATCTGCTTCTTTTGCAGCTTTTACAAAGTCATCCATATTTCCAGCACCGCCAGATGCTATAACTGGCACATTTACGGCAGAAGTTATTTTTGATAATAATTCTATATCGTATCCGTTTTTCATACCGTCTTCGTCGATGCTATTTACAACAATTTCACCAGCTCCAAGTTCAACACCTTTTTTTGCCCACTCAATTGCATCCAAATCTGTTTTTTCGCGACCACCTTTTACATATACGCTCCAAGAACCTTCATCATTTTTCTTTGCATCCATTGATAAGACTACACATTGTGCCCCAAATTTTTCTGATGCCTCTCTTATAAGCTGTGGATTTTTAACTGCAGATGAGTTTACAGACACCTTATCAGCTCCTTTTAAAAGTATGTTTGTAAAGTCGTCAATAGTACTAACTCCTCCACCTACACAAAACGGAATATTTATTTCTTCTGCAACTCTTTTTACAAATTCAAGTGAAGTTTTTCTCTCTTCATTAGATGCTGTTATATCGTAGAAAACAAGTTCATCAGCACCGCTATCACTATAAAATTTACCCAAAGTCGCTGGATCATCTACATCAACTATATCTTTAAATTTTTTACCTTTCACAACTCTTCCATTTCTAACATCCAAGCATGGTATAATTCTCTTTGTTAACATAAGTCAAGTACCTCCTTAAGATCTATTCTGTTATCATAAAGCGCTTTTCCTATTATTGCACCGTACATATTCATATCTAATAAGCGTTTGACATCCTCTATAGAAGTAACTCCTCCCGATGCGATTATATCTAGTGAAGTTTTTTGTGATAATTCTTTATATATATTGAAGTTTGGACCTTCAAGCATCCCATCTTTTGATATATCAGTGTAGACGATTGTTTTCACACCTATTTGCTCAAGTTCTTTACATAAATCTACAGAATCAATGTCGCTTACTTTTTCCCAACCATGAGTTGCAACTTTTCCGTTTTTGGCATCTATTGAAACTACGATTTTATCAGCTTTGTATTTTTCTATTAATTCTTTTAATAATTCTTTATTTTCAATCGCCATAGTTCCTACGATTACTCTGTTTATACCTAAGTCTAAAAGTTCTTTTACTCTTTTTTCATCTCTAATTCCACCGCCAACTTGGATTGGAACATCTACTGCTTTTGCTACTTTTGCTAGAGTTTCATCGTTTATACCTATTTCATCTCTTGAACCATTTAAATTTACAACATGTATAAATTCTGCGCCATAGTCCGCCCATTTTTTTGCCATAATCGATGGGTCTTCACCATATACATTTACTTTATCGAAATCGCCTTGTGTAAGTCTGACACATTTTTTATCTTTTATATCTATTGCTGGGAAAATTATCATTTTACAATCAACTCCTTATACGCTTTTAATATATCTGCTCCTACTTGGCCACTTTTTTCTGGATGGAACTGAAGTCCATATACGTTGTCTTTTCTAACAAGTCCTGGTATTTTTTTGCCGTATTCTGAATAAGCAACTAATTCTTTATTGCTTGAATTTGCATAATATGAATGAACATAATATACATAGTCTCCTTCTTTTATATATTTTAAAATTGGGTCATCTTTCTTTTCGAATTTCAAATCATTCCATCCCATATGTGGAACTTTTAAGTCTATATCTAAAAAGTCTACAGAACCTTCTATAATCCCTAGCCCCTTATGAGTTCCATACTCTGTACCTTGTTCGTACATTATCTGCATTCCAAGGCATATTCCTATCATATATTTTCCACTCTTCGCAAAATCTCTAATAGGTTCTACTAACTCAAGCTGATTTAATTTGTTCATTGCATCGCCAAAAGCACCAACTCCAGGTAGTATCAATGAATCTGCATTTTTTATCTCATCTAAATCTCTTGATAACTTTGTCTCGATTCCTGCATGATTAAAACCTCTAATTACAGAACCCAAATTTCCTAAACCATAATCAACTATAATATTCATTATAAAACCCCCTTTGATGAAGCTACTTCATCTGAAATTATTTTTATTGCATCTTTTAATGCTCTTGCAAAAGATTTGAATATTGCTTCTATTTTGTGATGGTCGTTTTCGCCATATAATAAATTTATGTGTAGTGTAACTCGTGATTCGTTTACAAATGCTCTGAAAAATTCTTTTACCATTTGTGTCGTCATATTTCCAACTCTTTCGTCAGCAAATTCTGCATTAAACACCAAGTAAGGTCTGTTGCTGACATCTATGCTTGTTTGTGCCAAAGCTTCATCCATTGGTATAAATACTGTAGAATATCTTTTTATCCCACATCTGTCACCAAGTGCACCTTTCACACATTGTCCAAGTGCAATTCCTATATCTTCAATTGTGTGGTGATCGTCTACATATGTATCGCCGTGGCATTTTACTTTCATATCGAATTTCCCGTGAAATGCCATCAGCATAAACATATGGTCGAAAAATCCTACCCCTGTATCGATGTCAGCCTTCCCGCTTCCATCTAGATTTATTTCAACTGCGATTTGAGTTTCCAGTGTATTTCTCTCTATTTTGTAAGTTCTCATATTTATCCCCCGTGATTTAATTACTTTTAAATAGATTTTTTATTTCTTAATCTGCCTTTTATATCTTTAAATCTATATTTCTAAATCATAATCCTACATTACTTCTTTAAAAGCTTCTAAAAATTTTTCATTTTGTTCTTTAGTTCCAACTGACACTCTATAATATCCATCTAATTTTCCGCTAAATTTTCTAATTAATACATCTTTATCTACTAATTTCTTTTGTAAATTGTCTATATCACTTTTGAAAAATACAAAGTTTGCACTTGATTTATATGCTTTTACTCCCAAATTTACTAAGGCTTTATATATTTTTTCTCTTTCTTCTTTTATATTTTTAACATAGTGAAACATTCTTTCTTTTTTTCTTAAAGCTTCTGTAGCGATATATGTTGATAGAGAATTTAAATTGTAAGGAGCTCTAACTTTTTCGATTGAAGTTATTATATCTTCATTTGCAACTATATAGCCCATTCTTATTCCTGCTAGTGAAAATGCCTTTGATACAGTTTTTACGATTAATAAATTGTCGTAGTCCATAACTTCATCTATCAAAGATTCATCACCAAATTCCATATAAGCTTCGTCTAGCGCTATTAATACATCTGTGCTTTTTATTATTTTTCTAACTTCTTCTTTTGTAAGGACTGAGCCTGTTGGGTTGTTTGGATTACAAAGTATAATTAATTTTGGATTGTTTTCTTTGATATCTTTAATTATGCTGTCTACGTTTACTTTAAAATCTTCCTCTGCCTTTGCGCCTATATATTTTGCACTAAAAACTTGGGCATAAATTGAATACATACTGAAAGTTGGGTCCAAACTAAGTATTGTCTCATCTTTGTCTACAAAAGTTTTTACACATAAATCTAATAATTCACTTGAACCATTTCCAACAGTTATATTTTTAGGTTCATATCCAACATAATTGTTTATTTCTTTTTTAAGCTCGCTGTATGAATCATCTGGATAATAATTTAATGTAATATCACTTTCTCCTAGTTTTTTTAATAAATCACGGTATAAATCTTTATCGCCTTCGTTTGCATCTAATTTTACTGAACATATAGTTTGATTTGTAACATAAGGTTCTAAACTTCTAATACTTTCTTTTTCTCTATTCATAATACTTACTCCTCACTTTTAAATTCTCTATATTGCTTTTATAATTTAATCTAAATTGAATTTACTTGTAGTCATCTGTTTTGAATATTTTTTGTCTTAAAGTTTTATATTTAACAACTTTTTATTTATAATCACTTGCTTTTACTGTTGAGTCGAATAAATCGATTATTTTTTGAATTTTGTCGTAATTAAATTTATAACTTACCCTATTTGCGATTATTCTAGCGCTTATATCGAATAAATCTTCATAAACTTCAAGCCCATTTGCCTTTATTGTATTTCCTGTTTCGACTAAGTCTACAATTACATCTGATAATCCGACTATTGGTCCTAATTCTACTGAACCATTTAATTTGATTATATCTATCTTTTGACCTCTGCTTTTAAAGAAATTCTTTGCTATAACTGGGTATTTTGTAGCAACTTTTAAATTTTCAGAAGTCAAATACTTATCCTTTTTGCCCTTCATACCTGCAACCGAAAACTTACATTTTCCAAATCCCAAATCATATAATTCATATACTTCGCTTTCGTTTTCATTTTCAAGTATTGTATCTTTGCCGACAATCCCTAAATCCGCGACTCCTTTTTCGACATATGTCACAACATCGCTCGGCTTAACATGAATATAAGTTATATGATTTTCCTCATCTGTAAAAATAAGCTTTCTCGAATCTCTATCTATCCATTTCTCCATATTTAAAGCTTCAAGTCTTCTGTAAATATCTTTTTCGATTCTCCCTTTTGCTATTGCTATTGTTAAATTGTCCATAATTCCCACTCCTATCTGTTAATAGCTTCCATTAATGCGTCAAAGTAAATTGTAAAACCTATTGCAGGAACTCTTCTGCCAAATGATTCAGTAAGTCCATCATATCTACCGCCGCTTAATATTTCTTTATATAAGTTTTTAAAATATCCCTTAAGCATTATTCCATCATAATAGTCAAGTTTTGAAACCATAGATAAGTCGAATAATGTATATTTATCTAAATCTTCTTTTGAAATTAAAGTACTTATTGTATTAAGTTGTTCAATTCCTTTTTTCATTCTGTCATTTGTAAAATATTTATTTGCTTTTTCTGTAACTTCTTTTAATGTACCTCTAATGCTTAAGATATTTAACATAAGCTCTTTTTGTTCTGGTTTTATATCTAAACTATTTGCAAATGCTTCTAATTCAGGTTTGTTTTTTCTATATAACAATTTCTTAAATTCACGTTCTGTATCAGAATCTATATTTAATGATTCAACAAATCCATCGATATAATTTCCACTTCCTATTTCAAGTAAAAATTCATCTGTAAATTTTCTAAATATATTAAAAGCTAAATTTACAACTTCTCTATCAGCATCAATTGAAGGTTCGCCTAAATACTCACATCCGAATTGTCTGCATTGTATTATTCCATCTCCATTTTTCTTATTTTTATAAACTGTTGAATGATAAAATAATTTTAAATTTAAATCATCTTCCCATCTAGGAATCAAGCTTTTCATAAGGCTTATTGTTATATCTGGTCTCAAAACCATTACCTTATTGCTGACTACTTTCACCATAGACTTTGTTGAAATATTTTTATCTATTGCTGTAATTTCATCGTATTCTTCAAATATTTCGGGTTTAATTTGAATAAATCCCGCATCCACAAAAGATGTCTCAATTTTCTTTGTAAGCTCATATCTTTTTTTTGCAAAATTTAATTCGTCTTGAATTCTTAAAAATTTCATTATACTCACTCATACCTTTCTGTCTTATATTAAACTTATATCTAATTTTTAAATAATATTTTATATGCTCTAAAACTATATAGTATTAAAAAAACCATGCAGGCTTTTACCTACATGGTTTAGTAATTTCTATCCCACCATAGACTCAAGCCTTTAGCTAACACAAATAGGGCTTGCATCTATGAATAAATTTCATAATTACAATCCCTAAGATCTATGATGGTGATGATGATTTAATTGTTCTATTGTTATTGTATTAAATTGTGTGTATATTAAATTCATCTTCCATTCCTCCATCTTCTTATTTTTGTAATTTAAATCAAATTTATACCCTTACCTTTATGGTATTATTTACCATTCAGTTTTGATACTTTAAATAATAATACAAATTTTTTGAATTTGCAATATTTTTTTACTATTTATAAATATTAATTTTATTATATATACCTAAATCAAAATTATACTCTCTTCCACTTAGCACTTCTGCCCCTTGCCACAACTTCAATTTTACCATCTTTTCTAAGGTTATTAAAAACCCTATTTATTGTAGGTTCAGGTATATCTGGGCACAATTCTCTTATATCTTCTTTTGTAAAATAGCCCAAAGTAGAATTAATTATTTTTTCTATTCTCTTTGTCTTTGTTTCTTTTTTTGTTTCTTTTAAATTAAGTTCTTCACCTAAAGCAATATATGCTTCTAATACAAATTTCATAAAATATTCTAGCCACTTGTTTACGCCATAATAGAATTTTTCTGTATCGTTTTTTCTAGTGAATAATCCCTTAAAATATACTTGTGATCTTTCATCATAAATCTTTCCTAGATTCATATATCTACCAACTTCATATCCATTTTTGTTAAGCAAAAGTAGTGTTAAAAGTTTTGCCATTTTAATATTATTTTCTGGGAAAGGTGATATAAGTATAAAATCGAGTATAAATGATGCTATAATCACTAAATTGTCTATCTCATCTTCTATAATCAATTTATTATAATTTTTACACAAATCCTCTATATATTTATCTAGTCTTTCTTCAAAATTTTTCTTAATTAATACCCCGTGATCATTAAAAGTCTCTTCTCTAAAAAAGTCTGTTTGTAAAAAGTTATTGTCTTCAGTCCTATATTTCCCCCCTCTAACTAAAGAAAAACGATGTAAATATCCATGAAGTTCAAGTATTGTTTGTGAACTTATTTTCATATCTTCATATGCATTGTTTACAGTTTTTAAAATATCCCTAAATTCTACTATGCTGACTTCTTCCCTTGTTTTTGGTTTTGTCACATTAAAAAAAATATCTTTTGCATGTTCTTTACCTTCAACAGTATTTTCACAAGAGTCAAGTGTAAAATCTAATGTAGATTTTTCTGTCAATTTTTCTAAAGTTTTTTTTGGTTGTTTTTTATAAATGATTTGCTTCCCCTTACACTCATTTATAGTTGATATCATTTTAACAATTTTCATGTTAACTGGCATATCAAGTAATTTTTTCCCCATAATATATTCCATAAAATCACTCCAAACTTAATTTTGACTTTTTATAATATGACTACTTTATCATGGTTATATTTTAACATATTTTGTCATTTGATACAATTTGACAAGTTTTTCATGCATATATATAGTTTTTAAAAAAATAGTTTTTTGAAAAAAAAGATAAAAAAACAAGGTCAAATATATAAAATCGACTTATTTTGTTCCATTTGACCTTGCTTTTCTTCATTTAAATTTTCTATTGCAAATTTTTTAACATTCTCTTGTATTTTTGTTTTATAAAGCAATTTTCAAATTACTTTTGGTCGTATTTATTTGTGGATATCAATTCTTCTTTTATCTTTTGATTATTTTGATCTAAATAAACTCTATATGTTTTTACTATTATTTTTTGTTTTTTATATTCATATTCTGTTCTAACATAAATTCTTTTTATATCATCTTTACATCCATATATTTTAGTCGTAATCGCTCCATCTCCAACTATATTTTTTATATAAATTGGATGTGAATATGGATTTTTAAATTTTAAATCGTAATATCCATATGCTACAGTCGCGTCTCTTCCACCTGAAACGTAATGTGAGATGTAAGTGTGATTGTGTACTTCTACTATTTCAAGCCCAGCAAGCAAGGCTGCATTGTAAATTGTAGTTGATACTTGGCACACTCCACCGCCTTCACCATTTCTATATTTGCCACCTATTATTACAGGGGCGTATTTATATCCTTTGCTAAGTACCCTCGGTCCTGTCGCTTTGTTATATGAGTATATTTCCTGAGGCATTAAAATTATATCTCCTGAACTTTCGCCAGCTGTGTGTATATTGCTGCCTCGCGATGTATGATTGTTAAATGCAGTTGAAAACTGACCTAATATAGAGTTTACACTTTGTACATCATCACTATTTAAAGTTGGCAATGTAGTTTTCACAGGTATATTTAAGTCCGTAATATTTTTGTTTTGTATAAGCTCGTCTATCTCCTTTTGTAACTCATCTTTTTGAACTTTTTTACCTTCTTTTGAAGGCAATCTTTTAAATGTGCCGTCCTTTTCTATAGCTAGTGTCGCATTTACATATTCTCTATCTATTTGATTTGATATACAGTCTATTACTGCACTTAATTTTTCTTTGTCGTATTCTTCATCTAGGGGTATATGATGTCTTTCATTTAATATAAGTTTTGATTTACGTTTTAGATTTTCTAATCTTTTGTCTGTCTTTGTATATTTCATCGCTATATCTGTAGCTTCTTCTATTTTATATCTAAAGTCGATATCTTTTGGATGTATCGTCCATGTTTTACCTTCATATTTTAAATTTATATCCTCTAGAGGATACGCCTCTTTCAAAATATCAATACATTCTTTTTTAGTCATATTGCTCATATCTATATCTTCAATATATATATTTTTATAGATTTTTTCTTGTTTATTATTATTTGCTTTATTATTTCCCAAGCAACAAATCATAATTATAAAAATTAAAATTACACTTATAATCCTTTTATACATATTAAGTCCTCCAGTTTCATCTCACAAGAAACGATCTTTATTTCATTATTTCAATATATATATAATTCCCTATATAAAAAAAACTATTAGATATTATTACAATATCTAATAGTTTTCATAGCATATCCATTTAATTTTAAATTAACTTAATCTTTATTTAACTCTTTAATCTTATTCAGCTTCAGTTTGTACTTTTTCTTCTTCTATTATTTTCTTTTGAAGTTCTCTCATATGTCTTATTATATAAAAGTCTATATCGTCATTATCGCTATCAAATCCCCAATGACTTTCTAGCATACGTATACTTCTATAGCAAAGACCTGCATTCCCTTGTAATTTGAAATCTATTAAGTCAAATAACCAACATTCCCTTGTATTTACATCCCATAAATCATGTTTTTTTATGTAATCATCTAAGATTTTTCTGTATTTCATAAGTGTTGGGTAATCAATTGTCACATGTTCCATAAAAACATTAAATTTTTTCCCTCTAGTCATATCTAAATCCCCCTAAAAGTATATTTCATATTCCATATAAATTATAGCATACTTTTATTTTATTTTTGTCAAATCGTACCAAAAATTTTATCCCTTATAAACTACCTTACCTTGACATATAGTATATTTTATTTTTCCGTCTAATACTTCACCTATAAATGGAGTGTTTGTAGCTTTTGATTCAAAGTCTTTTACTTCCCATTTTTCATCTGGATTAAATATTACTATATCCGCAAAGCCACCTTCTTTTATATATCCTCTATCTAAATTGTAAAGTTTAGCTGGATTTATTGTCATTTTTTCTAATAAGTGCATTAAATCTAAATGTCCGCCATTTACTAAAGTTGTTATACCAAGTCCTAAAGATGTTTCAAGTCCTGTTATACCGCTTGGACATTTAGTAAATTCATTTTCTTTTTCTTCTTTTGAGTGAGGAGCGTGATCTGTCGCTATTATCTCGATTGTGTCGTCTTTTAACCCTTCAATTATAGCCAATCTATCTTCTTCAGTTCTAAGCGGTGGATTCATTTTTGCAAGCGAACCATGTTTTAAAACTGCTTCTTCGTTTAATGTAAAGTGATGTGGGCTAGCTTCTGCATATACATTTGCGCCTAAAGATTTTGCAAATTTTACAGTTTTAACAGCTTCTTTTGAGCTTATATGTTGTATATTCACCTTTGCACCAGTTTCTAATGCAATCATAACATCTCTTGAAACCATTATATTTTCAGCTAAAGATGTCGCCCCGCCTTCTAGGCCTAATTCTTTTGATACTTTACCATCATTTACACCGGCTTTTTTTATAAATACTGGGTTTTCTTCATGTAAACTTATCGGTACGTTTAATTCTTTCGCTTTTTTCATAGCTTCATAAACAAGTTTTGTATGTTTTATTGGAATACCATCGTCACTAAATCCAACAGCCCCAGCTTTAAACATCTCATCAAAATCTACAAGCTCTTTTCCTTTAAGTCCCTTTGTAACTGTAGAAACTTGAAGTACATTTATGTCGCTTTCTTTACCTTTATCTAATATGTATTTTAAAGTATCTTTATTATCTACTACTGGTTTTGTATTTGCCATACATACAACAGTTGTAAATCCACCCTTTGCAGCAGCTTTTGCACCGCTAAATATATCTTCTTTATATGTAAAACCTGGGTCTCTAAAATGGACATGTATATCTATAAGCCCTGGTGCTACTACACATCCAGTAGCATCTATAATGTATTCAACCCCGTCTTGATTTAAGTTTTTGCCTATTTCTTTTATCTTATCCTTTTCGATAACAATATCAACTACTTCATCTCTTTTAGAAAGTGGATCTACTAATCTACCATTTTTTATTAAAATCATAACTCAATTTTTAACAAAAAATTCATATCCTATACATCATTAAATTTAGTCTAATTTAAAAATTTATCAAATAAAACTTTTTATAAATTCATCTATAAAATATTTATTTTTGTTAATAACTCCTTCCCATTTTTATATTTTAATTTGCAACTTATTAATTGTTATATCTATTTTATATTTTATCTTATTAGTTAACAAGATTAAAATTAATTATTCTAAATTTAATTTGTCTACTTAATAAGCTTAAAAAATATATTTTGTTTTATATGAATTGCTTTTTTCGGACACAACTCATGGCAACAGTAACATCTTATACATTTTTTCAGATTTATTTTCGCACCTTTTTCATCTATTTCTATTACCTTTGCCGGACATGCCACCTTGCATTTTCCGCATTTTACACATTTTTTATAATCGACAACTGGTTTTGGCGTTATTACTTTATCTGCTATATCGCCTAAAACTTTTGGTAATTTCAACGATAAAAGCCTGAAATCCGAACTTGTAACTGGTATCTTAAAATCTTTTACTATAAATTTGTCTATATTATCTCCTATAAATTCTATATCAGAAAAATCATCTTTTATTAAATTTCGTTTTATCGATCCCCTAACTGTCCCAACTTTCATCGGGTCTAAATTTATAAGTTTACATCCTGCAATATCGAGTGCATGTGGACTCTCTGATGCAATTAATACTCCCACTTTTCTTACATCACCAGCAGTCGGTCCCTCGCCTTCCATAGCATAAACTCCATCCATAATAGTCAGAGATGGTTTCACATAATCACATATATCTAAAAGCACATTTTCGCAAAACAATTCTTCCTTTTGAAATCTATAGTGAATTTCAGCCTTTTTAAGTCCAGGAATCACACCGTATAAATTCTTAACCCCTCCTGTGTATTTCGCCATTTTGTGTGTTTTTAATTTGCATAAATTTATCACAAAATCTGCGTCATCTATAGGTTTGATAACTTCCATAGTTTTTAAATATACAGCATCATCATTATGCACCTGTACTTCAGATGTATTATAGTTAAACTTTACATCTAAATCTGATAATTCATCTATCAGCCCACAAGTTTTGTAAAAACCTTTTAAATTACTTTTATTATATGGCCCCCCAGGGCTTTCAGCTATGATGACTTCACAATTTAGTTTTAAAAGTTCTTCACAAACACCCCTCACAAGTACAGGATGTGTCGTCGCCCCTTCCTCAGGATGCTTTTTTATAACTAAGTTTGGCTTTATAACTACCTTGCTTCCCTCTTTAACAAACTTGCCAAGTCCCCCAATATCTTCAATCATTTTTTCAAACGACTTCCTAAATACATCGTAGTCGTAACTTTCACATGCCCTAATACTAACTTGCTTCATTATTTTATTTCTCCCTATTGTATATATCTTTTTGTTCAATTATAACTCAAAAAATGCTGGAAATTTACTCTCCAGCATTTGAATTTATAACTTTTTAATATCATAAATACGATACTTAAACTTAGATCCACTATCGTTATCTATTAAATAAACTTTATATTTTCCTATAAACTCATGATCTCCTCCATTAGATTCAAAATAGGCATTTACTTTTGCAGTATAAGTATCATCGTTATTGTCATATGCATCAAGAACATCTATGCTAATCCAAGGTGCTCCATCTGCTATCATCAAATAATACATATCATCATCACTGGAATAATACATGATATCGTCAAATGCTCCATCAACTCGAGCATTATCTAGTACATCACCAGCAAAATTAGTTGTAGCCACTTTTATATATTCATTTGCATCATCTCTAGATACTCTTGCATAGCTCTCTCCATCTTCAAAAGATGGCATTATAAAACAGTCATCTGTTGAATAATGATTTAATATGCTATAAGCTAGTTGTGGCAAGTTTGTATAATCTATAGTTGCATCATAATTTTGTTCATTTTGATACATATCATATAGAACTAAAGATATTATCTCTTCAACTGAAGAAATATCCACTTTTTCTTTTACTGTATTTTGATTTGAATTATTTTTATTTTTTATACTTCCAAATTCAGATTTATCCTCACTTTGCTCATAATTATTTTCACTCTGTTTTAATTCATTTTTTTGACACCCAACACCACAAAATGCTAAACATATTACAAGTAAAAAAGCTAATTTTTTCATAATAAATCCCCCCATATTTATATATTTCCTTATATAAATATTATACCTTTTTGTTTAAATTCCTGTATTCTTTAGGTGTCATATTCGTCTTTTTTTTAAATATTTCACAGTAATAGCTCGATGTGCAAAATCCATTCTCATATGCTATCTCACTAATCGACATATTTGTATTTTTTAGAAAATCTATACTTTTATTTATTCTGTAATCTTGTATATATTCAAAAATTGTGCACTTTACATTTCGCTTAAATAAATGACAACATTCACTCTTATTTAGATGAATTGTATTTGCGATATCTTCTAAATTTATTTTATTCATATAGTTTTCGTGTATATAAGAGAAAATCACTTTTAATCTGTTTTCATCGCTACTTTTTACAACCTCATTTTTTTCTTTGTTTATTTTTATATTTGATATTATATCCCTCCACATAGAAATCAAAGTAATATATATATCAAATTCATATAAATCATTCTTTTCGTAATATAATCTATTTAATTTTCGTATTTTATCTAAGATAGAATCTTGCCAATTTACATCATTTTTTAAGACAAATGACGAAATTTGATTGCTTTGAATATATGGATCTACATATTTTTGTTTTATTATACTGCCTTGAAATGAGCTTATAAATTTTGTATTAAAATCTATACATATATACGAATTGCTTTCTTTTTCAAGCGGTTTTGCCATATGCAAATAACCACTATTTATAAAAATACCTTGCCCCTTATCTAGCGTATACTTATTTTCAGATACATAAAAATCTACACGTCCATTTGTAACAAGGCAAAATTGCACTTCTTCATGCCAATGCCAATTTACAAAACCTAGTACGTTTTTTTCCAAAAATGTTTCATAAATTTGAATTGGAAATTCATAAACACCATGATTTGTAGTCTCTTTTTTATTTTCATCTATTTTTATGTTGTATATTTGCATTTTTATACCCCCTATCACAATGCAGTTATATAAATCCTCAATATTTAGATATATTTTCCATATTTTCTTAAATATAATTATATTAAGAAAGATATGAATAATCAAGGTTTACATGGAGGTAATACTATGGAAAATAAAGTTTTTGAAGTTTGTAAAAAATACAGTGATGATTTAATAAAATTCACTCAAGAATTAGTAAAAACAAGAAGTTACTCTGATGAAGAAGGCTCTATAGTAGAAAAAGTTTTAAATAAAATGAACGAACTTGGATATGATGAAGCATTTATAGATTCAACAGGAAATGTTGTCGGCAAAGTTGGACATGGTAAAAAAATAATAATGTTCGACTCTCATATGGACACTGTCCAAGTCCCAAATCCAGATGAATGGTCTTATCCTCCTTTTGAAGGAAAAATAGTAGACAACAAACTTTATGGAAGAGGTTCTGTAGATATGAAAGGTGGACTAGCATCATCAGTATATGCAGCTGCAATTGCAAAAGAATGTGGTTTATTAGATGGCAAAACTATATACGTTACAGGCTCTGTTTGTGAAGAATTTTGTGATGGTGTAAATATAAAAATGTTATTTGAAGAATACAATCTAAAACCTGATTATGTAATTATTTGTGAACCATCTGACAATATAATCACACTTGGCCACAAAGGAAAAGCTCAAATTAAAATAACTACTCACGGAGTTTCAGCACATGGTTCTGCTCCTGAAAAAGGAATAAACGCAGTATATGAAATGGCTGAGATAATCCAAAGAATCGAAGCAAAAAACAAAGAACTTTTTGAAAAAGGAAATCCACACGGAACAATGGTATTATCAGATATAAACTGTGTTAGCGCATCTTTAAATGCTGTCCCAAGCGAATGTAGCATCTATATAGACAGAAGATTAGTTCTTGGCGAAACTTTAGATGATGTTAAAGCTGAAATGGATGAAATAATAAAAGGCAAAAGAGCAACTTGGGAAGTTGGAACACTTAAACATACAAGTTGGAAAGGTGCAAAATTAGTATATGAACCACTTCACGACCCTTGGAAAATTGAAAAAGACCATCCACTAACACTAGCATGTAATAAATCTTATGAAGAATCATTTGATAAAAAACCAGACAAATACGACTTCTGGGATTTTGGAACAAATGCCGTAACACCAGTTTCTATGGGCATTCCAACAATAGGTTTTGGCCCTGGTGAATATAAACTTGCTCATATGACAAATGAACATTGTGATATAGATAAAATAAAAGATGCATGTAAATTCTATACTTGCCTTATAAATAATTTATAAAATCTATCTTTATTTAAATAAATAACTATCAAAAAGAGAGCACAGTCTATATCCTTGTGCTCTCTTCCCTTTATCTTTTTTCTTTTAATATTTTCTTAATATATTGGAAATGCATATCTCTTCTTTGAGAACCTGCAGATCTCATATTTGGAAAGGCATTTAAAAGTCTTCTGTGAACAAATGTTTTACGTTTTATATGTTTAAACTTCTCTTGTATTTCGTCGATTTTTTCTTGTACTCTCAAATCACCGTATTTTTCTGACATTGATTTCAGTTTTTGTGCCACTTCTTCTGGACTTATTCTTAACTTGCGTGTAAATTCTTCATCTTCATACAACTTGAATTTTGCATGAATTTTTTTCATATCGTCTACAATTGATGTCAAGGAATCTACCCTTACTGTTAAAGAATTTAGCGCCTTTGCAGTCACAACTAAGTCCCCTATCATAGACATCATCGCAAGTATTAAAAACACAAATAAAACCAAGCTATTCATCTTTGACAATACATCTATTACAAACGGATGTAAAACTTCGATAACAAATAAGCTCATAAATCCAAACATTGTTGAATTTAATAAGCAAACTTTTCCGTTTATATTAAATTTATGTTTTGAATAATCCCACCATTTTGCATGGAACAATTTTTCCAAAATAGTAGCTGTCACATATTCAAGTAAAGATGTTAAAATAACTCCCATTACAAATACTGCTATCATGCTGTCTCTATAAGACCACAACCCTGTAATTATAATAAGTGCTCCTACCCCATAAACTGGGCATACTGGTCCATTCAGAAATCCTCGATTTATCACCTTTTTCTGTAGGCAAGAACAGTATATACTCTCACAAACCCAGCCTAAAAATGAGTATATAAAAAAATACAACATGTAATTATATACTATACTCATAAATTCCTCCTTAAAGTTTTCTCCTTATTTTATTTTACTCTATAATTATTAACTATTTATTACTTTTTTTCAAATTTTTTCAAATTGCTTGTTGACTTTTCAAAATATTTGTAATATACTTCATAACATAAATTAAATAAGTCTTATCAAGAGCGGTGGAGGGACTGGCCCTGTGAAACCCAGCAACCAATATATCTATATATGGTGCTAAATCCTGCAGCATTATGCTGAAAGATAAGTATAAACTGATAGTTCGGTCTGAGTAGTTTATACTCAGACCTTTTTTAGTTTTAAAGTTCTTTATATAAGAAAGATGGGCTTATTTAAAAATTACAACACAAGGGGGTATTTCTTATTATGAAGAAATCAAGAAAAATTTTATCTATTTTATTATGCTTAGTAGCAGTATTATCATTTACAGTAGGTTGTTCTAAAACAAATGCCGAAGACAAAGTAATAAAAGTTGGAGCAACTCAAGTTCCAGGCGGAGATTTATTTGAATATTTAAAAGACGATATAAAAAAAGAAGGTTATGACCTTGAAATAACAATATTTGATGACTACAATCTTCCAAACGAAGCATTAGACAATGGCGAAATCGATGCAAACTTATTCCAACATAAACCTTATTTAGATAAAGCAATATCTGAAAAAGGTTATAAATTATCACCAGTAGTTGGTTTATATGAATCACCATTATATGTATATTCTTATAAAATAAAATCTATTGATGATTTAAAAGCCGGTGATAAATTTGCATTACCAGACGATCCAACAAATGGTTCAAGAGCACTTAAATATCTACAAGATGAATTAAATTTAATCAAATTAAAAGATGGAGTTGATAATCCAGGAGTTAAAGATATAGTTGAAAATCCTAAGAAAATAGAGTTTATAGAGGCAAATGCAGCACAACTTCCATCATTATTAAACGACGTAACTTGCGCATTTATAAACGGTAACTATGCAGTAGCAGCAAACTTAGATGCAAACAAAGACAGCATCTACTGCCCAAAAATAGACGGCACTTATACAAATATACTAGTAAGTAGAACTGATGATGTTGATAGCGAAAAAATCCAAGTTCTTAAAAAAGTTTTAACTAGTGAAAAATCAAAAAAATTCTTAGAGGAAAATTACAAAGGTGTTATAGTACCTGTATTCTAGAAATCAAGAAAACCTCGCATTTTGTGTGAGGTTTTTTTATTTATATTTAATTTTCCCGTAATTATTTTTTATAAAGTTTATTTTAGTGTTAAAATATTAATAATATGAATAAGAAAGGAAAATAAAACAAATGGCAGATACATATAGAAACTTTGATGATTTACGAAAGCACGAAGGTAGATTTTTTCAAAACTCGTATAAAATTGTTGCAAAAGATAGAAAATCTAAAATAACTTGCATAGCTATTCACGGTGGAAATATCGAACCTGGAACTTCGGAGCTTGCTGAAGAATTAGCTGGAAATGAGTTTAACTTATACAAATTTGAAGGATTAAAGGAAAAAAACAACTCAGTTCTTCATATAACTAGCAGCAACTTTGATGAACCAAAGGCCGACAAATTAGTTAAAAATGCTCAAAAAGTTATATCTATCCATGGTGCTAAAGGTGATGAACCGATAACTTATATCGGTGGACTTGATGAAAAATTAAATGAAAAAGTAAAAAATGAATTAGAAAAAGCAGGTTTTAAAGTTGGAATTCCTAGAGCTGGAATAGATGGAAAAACTACTAACAATATCGTAAACAGGGGGCTTACAAAAGCAGGTTGTCAACTTGAGATAACACGTGCCCAAAGAGCACTTTTCTTTGCAAATAAAAGTTTAAAAAGTCCTAGAACAAAGCGTTCAGAGATATTATATAAATACACAGAGTGCCTTAGAAATGCACTTAATGATTAATTTATAGATTTTTATATAAAACATATTGAGATAGATGTTTAAAAAATAAAACTAGCTAAATTTATAACAAGTTTAGCTAGTTTTTTATAACACATAGTAAATTATATTCATTTATAGATTGTGGATAATATAATTTCCGTATATTTGTTCCAAAGAAATTCAGATCTTTAAGGGTCTTTAAAAGAAATATTTCTTTATTTTCCAAAATTATTTATTAATTAAATATTTTTACTAAAGTTTAATTAAATTAAACATTCTACTATTTCACTACTCTTTTTTTGTTTATTTATAAATGCATTCATAAGAATCATTAATAAATTAAATATCACCATAACAACAATACCATATACTACTGGATGCAAATTATTACCTATACCAATAGGAGATACTCTCATAAATCCATAATTAGAACCTATCATATGATTCAATATAAACACTACTATATGGTATATATTGGTGAAATATATAACTGTTTTAAAGTCTTTTTTATCGATTTTGATACATTCTATAAATATGCAATAAACAGCACCCCAAAGAAGGAATAGATGTCCTATAAAGAAAGAAAATTGTGTTATATGAGGAAATACAAATGGATCTAATCCTGATGGATATATCAATGCAAATATTGCACCTATTAGTCCCCACATAGAGCCTAATTTTCTACAAATACTTTTATTAAATAATAATCCAATACCCATCAATATTATCGCAATCCTGCAATGATATAATGGCAGACCTTCAATTAATAAGTTGTATCCAGATAGTAAATACCATGTATATAGGATAGTTTGTTGTGATAATAAAACTATGCCTACAATTCTCTCGAATTTCCTATTTACAGTAATTCTCTTTATTATAGATATTATACCCAAAATACCTATAAATAATATAGTTATATGCTGCCACCCAAATATCTTAAAATTAAAATATTCTGATGTGTTTCTAAAAAAATATTTTGAAAAATTCATTTTGCATAACTCCTGTTTTTATTTATTAAAATAGTCTTGCTATATAGTAAAACTATTTTATTGAAATACATATACGAAGTTTATACCTAGCGGCACTGTATAAATTTTGTATATATATTATAAAAACTTAATTATAAACTATAGTAGATTTTTTAGCAAGTTTTCAACCTATAGTAAGAATTTATACTGTAAAATTAATCCAAATCTTAAATTTATTCAGTAAGTTTTAAATACTCTATATCAAATCATGAGCATATTCTGCAATCGGAGCATTTTTTAAGAATTTATTTCCGATTATTATAAATAATCCCGTAAGTAAAATTTCTAAAATAATAGTTATAATTGGCTTTTCAACAAAGCAAGTTATACTCCACATTATTGTTCCAAGTTTATCTCCAATATATCTATTACTAAATAAAATATTAAATATAACTCCAAATAATATACCCGGAATTAATATAAAAACTAAAATATTGTATTTCATTTTTAATCTATAAAACATAGAACCACATATATAAGCTATCGACATAACAAATAAACTACTTATAAATCTAATTCCTAAAATTATAAATATATTGTCCATGCCTTCTCCAAGCCACTCAACTGTGCTTGTTCTAGTATAAAACTCTGCTTTAACATTATATAATTTACATATATAATCTAAAGAAAATTCAACTACCACTCCAGATACTACAGCTATTATTATTACAATTATCATCATCTTGAAAAATGATTTTATACATGCGTCTCTATCCCCTCTTATATTTAACATCTGTGGTAAGAAATTATTTGTAAAGATTAAAGTTAAAAGAAATACTCCCATATAACATATATCAGACGTTCTATTTATAAAAATTAGCCCTTCTCTATTATTCCAAAAATAATCTCTCATGTCACAAACAAATGGTATTATATTATTCACACAAATCAATATAAATATTATCATTATAAGTTTTGGAATATACCCCTTGAAAAATTCATAAAATGGATTTTTATTCATATAAAGCCACATCCTTTCTATTCATGCTTAAAAACAAATCATTAAGCGATATATTTTCATAAGATATATTAAGTTCATCCATCTTATCTTTTATATTTCGATTTAAATCACCATAATACCAGTATGTATAATTATCTCCAAAACGTTTTATCGGCGTTTGATTTTCAAGCTCAAATATAGAATTTAGCTTTTCTTGATTTCCACTTATATAATACGCCTTTTTTCGTATGTCTTCTAAGCTATCAGTGATTTTTACATCACCGTCTTTTATTATTACAACTTCTTCTAATAAATTTTCAACTTCTTCAATTAAGTGAGTAGCGATTATTATTGTTCTTGGGTTTTCACTATAACTTTCGATAAGTGCATCGTAAAAATAATTTCTGTTTACAGCATCTAGTCCTACTGTTGGTTCATCAAATATTGTGATAGGACAGTTTGAACAAATACCAATTATATTTGAAAGCAAGGTCTTTTGTCCTCTCGATAAACTTTTATATGAAAGTTCTTCATTTATTTCAAACAGTCTACTTAATTTCTTTTGAAGATTGTAATCGTAATTTTTATAAAACTTGGAATGCATATCAAAAATGTTTTTAACCTTATAATCTTTTAAGAAAAACTCCTTCTCTCTTACAATACATATATTCTCCAAAACTGAAATATCATCTTTTGCACTTTTTCCAAATATCTTAATTTCTCCATTTTTACATACAAGCTGATTGCCAATCAAGTTGATTAATGTACTTTTTCCTGTCCCATTTCTCCCTAAAAGTCCATAAATCTTTCCGTATTCAAAATTTATATTCATATTATTACAGATTATTTTCTTTCCAAAGCTATGGTTTAAGTCTTTTATCTCTATTGCCAAATCCATATTACTCCTCCTTAAAATCGCTTATCATATCTAAAAGTTCTTCTTTCGTAATACCAAGCTTTTTAGCTTCTCCAATCAAATCTTTTAAATAGACTTCTTTAAAATTCTCTTTTCTTCCATTTTTAATTATCTCTTTCGCACCTTTAGATACAAACATCCCTATTCCTCTCTTTTTAAACAAAATCTCCTTATCGACCAAAATATTTACACCTTTCAAAACTGTAGCTGGATTGATTTTATAGAATTTTGATAACTCTGTAGTAGATGGAACTTGCATTCCTTCTTTTATTGAGTCACATAAAATCTCGTCTTCTATAGCTTTTGAAATTTGTATAAATATCGGCTCGTGATCATTAAGTTCTAACTTCAAAGTGTCACCTCCTTATATAGTTAGTTACTTGAGTAATTAACTATATATCAATATAGTAATATATTTTGTTATATTTGGCAATATTTTTTAGTAATATATTTTTGCATCAAAAAAGACCTTGCAAATTCGCAAGGTCTTTATCTATATCAATCTCTATTTTTCTCTTTAAATCAATTATCTTTTTATCCAAAATATCTTTGTAATAAACCTAAGAATGCTTTACCATGTCTAGCTTCATCTTTACACATTTCATGAACTGTGTCATGTATAGCATCTAATCCTAATTCTTTAGCTTTTTTAGCTAATTTTAATTTTCCATCAGTTGCTCCGTATTCAGCGTCAACTCTTACTCTTAAGTTTTCTTTTGTATCGGCTACTACACATTCACCTAATAATTCAGCAAATTTTGCAGCATGTTCAGCTTCTTCGAAAGCTATTCTTTTATAAGCTTCAGCTATTTCAGGATACCCCTCTCTATCAGCTTGTCTGCTCATAGCTAAGTACATACCTACTTCTGTACATTCACCAGTGAAGTTAGCTCTTAATTCTTCTACAACTTCTTCATCTACACCTTTAGCAACACCTATTCTGTGTTCATCAGCCCAAGTCATTTCACCTTTTAATTCTTCGAATTTTTCAGCCCCAACATGACATACTGGACATTCTTCTGGTGCAGTATCTCCTTCATATATATATCCACAAACTTGGCATACCCACTTTTTCATAACGATTCCTCCTAATATTTTTTATACTTTTTATTATTTTTATCTTAATTGTTTTGTTATTAGCATTTTATATATACCCAAACTTTCAAACTCAAAACATATTTTTTTAGAAAATTTTGTCTATATATTTTTATCAAATTTATTATATTTAATATATACCCTTTGGAGTGCACTCTAAACATGTATTTTTAAAATTTTTATTTATTCATACTGAATATCATAATTATTTCGGACATTTGTCCTTAAATTAAATCAAAATTCTTGATTCTTTTTTTTATTGTGATATAATCATTATACTTTATTCAAAACATTGACAAGGAGATTTAAAATGAATGAACTATCTTATTATTTAGATACTTGTCCAGATTTTGTAAAAAATAATTTTTCATTTGAAAAATTCAACACCTTTGATAAGATACTAGTACAAAATGAAAAATCTGATTTTGTATATATTATAATAAAAGGAAAAGTTAAAGTATATTCGCTTACTCCCACTGGTGTAAAATACTTAGAAAGAATCTATTGTGAATATGAGATATTTGGTGAGCTTGAAGCTTTTATAGATAAACCGATTTTAAATTATGTAGAGGCTATTGAATCTTGTAATGCTATCAAAATACCAAAAGACTTATTCTTAAAATGGATTGAAATAGATAGAGAATTTTCTTTATATATAAGCATTCAGATTTCTGAAAAAATGTATTATACTTCTATCAATAGCAGGGCTAATGTGACTTACCCATTAAAATCCAGACTTATATTCTTTTTATGGAATTTTCTAGATGAACATAACCTAGATACTGTCCACAAAGATATTTTAGTTGAAGGCGTTGGCTCTAACATTAGAAGTGTAAATAGAATTATTAAAGAATTAGTAAACGAAGATCTTATAGAATATAACAAAGGTTTTATAAAAGTCAAAAACATGGATAAGTTAATGGATTTAATTATGTCTCCGAATCCCAATAAACCAAATTTTAATAACCAAAACTAGGAGGAAAACAATGATAGATAGAAAATTATTAATAGAAAAAGCATTTGAGGCTCAAAAATTCTGTTACACACCATACTCAAATTTTAACGTTGGAGCAGCTCTTCTTGCAGCTGATGGGACAATATACCAAGGATGTAATATAGAAAATGCAGCATATACACCAACAAACTGTGCTGAGAGAACTGCCATTTTCAAAGCAATATCAGAAGGTAATAAAGAGTTTGTAGCTATAGCAATAGTAGGAAATAAAGCAGGTATCAAACAAGGAGAAGGCGACTACTGTGCACCTTGTGCAGTATGTAGACAAGTTATGGCTGAGTTTTGCGATTTAGATACTTTCAAAGTTATAATAGCAAAAGATACTGATGATTATTTAGAACATACATTAGGTGAACTTTTACCACTTGCTTTTACTGGTAAAAATTTAGATAAATAATAAATAATTTTTAATTATATACTTGATATTAAGTACATAAAGCACACTGTTATTTCGGTGTGCTTTTTAATTTCAATATATTTCCACAAGATTTATCCTTCATTTTCCTGTATTATATTATTCGCAACAAAAATAAAGGAGGGATAGATAATGATGACAGAAGTTTCAATAGAAGAAATGGTTGAATTTATATACGATAGATGTGCTGATGATTTAACTGAAGAGCAAATCGAAATGGTTTTAGAATTACAACAAGAATTTTTAGATTCTAAAGGCCTAATCGAATTAGAAGAAGACGATCTTTATTAATTTTATGCACTGAAAAAGACCTTACATATGTAAGGTCTTTTTCTATATATATTCATATTTTAATAAATTTTTATCTTATCCGAAATATCTTTCTAATAATCCTAAGAATGCTTTACCGTGTCTAGCTTCATCTTTACACATTTCATGAACTGTATCATGTATAGCATCTAATCCTAATTCTTTAGCTCTTTTAGCTAATTTTAATTTTCCATCAGTTGCTCCGTATTCAGC